>OMKS01000105.1_pt1 | contig 71204 bp, 80 predicted proteins | sample 1674721 | NCBI WGS metagenome assembly OMKS01 (sample SAMN06264996, study PRJEB25208) | sediment metagenome | isolation source: hot spring sediment | place: USA: California | collected 2014-09-02 | reverse complement strand
TTCCATATAGTGGCTGATCGTGTCCGGAGTGACCTCCTTGCCCAGGCGTGCCTCCAGCAGCCCGTGCGCGTCATCCAATCCTAACACAATTCCACGCTTCATGTCGTCCCAGCACTGTTGCATTGCGGCGTTGTTGATCCAGTGCAGGTCATCCATGTTCACCATGATGTCCGTGTGGTTCAGCATGTAGGGCATAAGGTATCGCTGTCCCTGGGGCATACCGACATCCGGATTGTACCCGGGCGTTCGCGAAACACGCTGCATCGCCAGTTTCTTGCCTTCCTCGACGAACTCGGTCTTTCGCTTATCCTGTGTGTAGCCGCCATAGACGTAGAACTTCGTCGATGTGCTCTCTGGCTTCTCCGCGAACTTGTCCGACATTGCCTTCAGGAAGTTATGCTGAATATCTCCATATGGCATTTTACTCTACACCTCCTCTTGGTACGAACATTTTGAGGTTCTTAACCCCAATGCCCTTCTTTCCGCCTTTCACGTCTTCGATGTTCTTCCAGGACTGGAACCCGTACACGGTTCGCTTCCAGTGTACCTCTGACTGCACGTCCATCGACTCTGGGTCATCAACATCATGCCAGAGCCCGCCCTGGGCGTTCCGGTACATCGTGGTTCGCTTGCGGAGCTCATCCTCCGGAAGTGGCTTGCCCAGCACGACTTCCTTGTCCATTGCACCGCCGATCATGTCCTTCACGTAGATGACGTCGCCGGTCTTCTCATCGATCGCCCAGCGGCGCAGTGCATCGAACATCATGCCCCGCTCGTCCAGTCGAACCGCGTGTCCGTGAACAGTCCTGCCTCTCAGGCCGGTTCTCGCTGTATCGTACAGCTCGGAATCGATCAGCTCCTTCGCGATCTTCTCAACGTCTCGCTCACGAGCCTCGATAATCACACGGCCGGACAGGACACCGGGATCGACACCACGGTATCTGCACAACGCGGCAACTGCGCGCTGATACGGCGTGATCGGTGCGAACATCATCGAGTCGGTGAATTGCACGTATCTGATTCGATCGCCAGCCTTTGCGCCTTCGGTCGGCTCGACCATATCACGAACCGCGCAATCCGGCTCTTCCATCTCCTCCAACGGCGGGTGAATGCTCTTGTACTCCTCACCAGGTGCACGGTGCGCGAGTAATCGTACGACGTCTTCCTCAGGAATGTCCCTCAACTTCTGATAGGTGTAGCTGGGGTCCATGTACTTCCTGCGGTTTTCCGCAACATGGCTTGCTCCAGGCCAAAATTGTGCCATTTTTTGTTCCTCCTTACATTATCTTCTTTGCGCCGTCTGCCACTGCTTTCATCGGCTCTGCGAATTCCGGTACCGCTCCCAGCACCTCGCCGTACAGCGCGGATGTTCTCGCGGGGATGAAGTACATCGTGTCCGCGTCCACGCACATCGCAGCACAGAAGCAGGGTATGAACTGGCCCTTCGCGTGCCGTGTCACGATGTGGTTGCCGTAGAATACACCCGGACCGCCACCGCCGTAGATCGAGTGCGAGAAGAACGAGCTCGATACCGATGCGGCCTGTGCCATTCCGCCGTCAACGCCCGGCATGCCGGTCTCCTTCTCCAGGAGCACGTTGTAGTACATGATGTTACCCGGCACGGGCTGGCCTGCACGAATCGCAGCGCAGTTCACACAAACTGCCGCAAGCAAGCCTGCGGACGCATACGCATTCCACATCTGCGGGTCGTTGGACTGGTACACCACGTACCCGGATCCCATCTTCTTCTTCTCTACGAGCACGCCATCTGCTTTCGCCTTGTCTACGACGCTCATTACCACGCTACCGATGGTTCCGTCCTTGCCGTTGTCCTTGATCAGGTCGTGCAGCATGTTGTTCGCATTCAGTCCCTCGTACGCAAGATCAAGGAGATGCCCACGCTCGAAGGGGCCCATTGCATTACCCATCTCCCACTGCGCAGCCTCCTCCAGGATCATGGTCAACGCGGCACCCTGCAGTGCTCGCTTTCTGACCGTAGCCGCGAGGTGGTTCACGGGGATGTTTCGCAGTGCGAATCCCGGACCTTCGTTCTTGATCGGCACATCGACCAGCATCTTGACCGCGCCTTCTGATGCGTCAGGATCCTGGGGGTACATACCCCACACGGCTCCATGCACGTACGGCGCATCCCACATGCTGACGTCACAGACGTCAATGATCGCATGCGTCAACGCGCCCAGGGCAGACGTAAGACCAGCGGAGTAGTCACACAGGATCCGTGCTGTTGGCGTGCGGGTCAACATACGCTTGCCGCCTGCCATCAGCTCGACCGACGTGTCATCGCCTTCCTCAACGCGGAGCATATCCTCGACTTCCTTAGCGATCTCGCTCGCTTTGTCAACGATGGGGAAGTTCCGCTCAACACCGCGGATGACCATGCCCTTGCCTGCGATCTGCCCGGTTGCCAGGTTCTTTTCCAGCTTCGCCAGGTCAACCGCGCCGGTTCGCATCGCCAGGTTAACGATCGTCTTGATCCCCGGGTTCTTGAGGGGACTGATCGCCCAAAGTGGCACATTGCCTGCTAGTTTGTTTCCTTTGTCGTCGAAAAGGTCTATCTTATCCTCTACCTTAGCCATAACTTCTTTATCCTCCCACTTTTACTACCCACATAGGGTAAGTCTAAGGTAGCACGAAGGCACTATAAAAGCTTTTCGCTTTCGCGAGGCAAATCAAAAATGAGATGTTGCGCACGGGAAGAGTGTAGCACATATTCGGTGGTTTGTGTTACCCGATGCCACCCCCACTTACCGTTTTCGCGCTTCTGCCAGCATCAAGGTGCCGACCGTATTAAGCGTGAGCGAGATTGCCACGAAGCCCGCCGCTGTTAGTGCCGACTGGAGCTGTTTGGGCGAGAGATAGAGCTTTGCATGCCCGTGACTGCTCGTCTGGGGCACGCCACCAACCCAATCGATGATGAAGATCAAACCACCATGCCGCAAAACGCGGTAGGCTTCATGCAACGCCTGCTGCGGATGCGGGATTTCGTGTACCGCTTTGAGTGAGACGATGCCATCGAAATCAGCATCGGGAAAGAGAAGCATCTCAGCCGACTGCACGAGAAAAGCGAGCTCGGGGGCCTTTTGCCGCGCCTTTGCCACGCTCTTCTCCTCCGGATCGATACCAATCACCGCACAGCCGGTTTCCTTATGCAGATAATGACTGAGCTTGCCGGTACCGCAGCCGAGGTCGAGGATCTTCAGCGGCACGCCTGGCGCGATCCGTGCAGCTTCCGCTCGCAGCCTTCGCGTCAGTTCGGTAACCAGCTCGATCTCATTCTCCAACAGGTCCGACACATAAGCCATGTTACCTCAATGGCGTATACGCTCAGCATGTGTATAAACGTTCATGGTCTCGCCACGCACGAACCCGGTAATACACAACCCGGTCTTCTCTGCGAGTGTTATAGCAAGACTGGTCGTGGCGCCGCGAGAGGCGATGAGCGAGATGTTCGCTCGTGCGCACTTCAAGACCAGCTCGGACGATATCCGTCCACTGCAGGCAACGAAGGCGTGCTCAAACGGCACGTCCGTGAGCAAGCCGTGGCCAATGACCTTGTCGAATGCGTTGTGACGACCGATATCCTCTGCTATACAGATGGGTTGTGCTTCATGCGCCTCGGCTACGAACAGCCCGACAAGATGCACACCGCCCGTGATCTGGTGCACTCGTGAGGTCAGGGTCGCTTTGACCGCGGCACGTACCGAGTCATGATCAACGTTCAGGCGGGAGGTGATCGGTGGCAATTTTGACTCGTCCAGGAACGATGTGCCACCGCCGCAGCCGCTCACAATGAATTTCTTACCCGAGACACCGGGCAGGAAATGCGCCACGAGCGCGCTCGCATGATGGCCCTCGATCTGGACGGATTCAAGCTCTGCGAGCCCTTTAATAATCCCTTCGGTGAAGAGATGCCCGATCACGAACTCACGCTGCAGCTCAGGGCTGAGCATCGCGGTCACCAAATGCGAGCCGTTCACGGAGATGGCGAGCGGAACTTCCTCTGCTACCTCGTGCTTCGTCTCTACGAACTCGCCTTCACGGAACTTCAAGCAGTTGACCTCTTTCAGCATCGTCATCACTACCACACCGCCCTCGGTATAGCTTCCACAGCCCCCAGCAGCGCATCAATCTCAGCCTCCGTAGTGTAGAGATACAGTGACGCGCGTACCGTTCCGTTCCTGCGGCCCAGATAGTTCATCAACGGCATGCAGCAGTGGTGACCTGAACGCACCATGATAGTCGCAGCTTCGTCGAGCATCCGGGCGAGCTCGTGGGGGTGGACGCCGTCGACCGTAAAGGAGACAACCCCGATCCGATCACGGAGATCAGAAGGTCCGTACAGCCGTACCTGCTCGATGCTTTCCAGGCCCACAAGGAGCCGCTGGGTCAATCGCGCTTCGTACCTGCAGAGCTGTTCCATACCCACGGTGGTGAGGTAATCCACAGGCCTGCCAAGCCCGATCCCACCGGCGATATGCGGGGTACCAGCCTCAAATCGCTCGTAGCCGCTCGCCAGCGTATACGCATCGTGAGAAACCGTTTCGATCATGCCACCGCCGAAGAGGGGGAGGTGCGGTGCTGATTGCGCGCCATCGACGAGCACCAGTGGCCCGGTCTCCGTTCGCTTCTCTGCACACAGAGCGGCAAGCTCTTTTACCGGCACGATGGTTCCCAGGACGTTTGAGACCTGCGAGACCGCGACCAGTTTCGTCTTTCCGGTAATGGCCTGCTCGAACTCCGCGAGCTCGAAGCGCCCGTCCGTCGTGGGTTTCACGATCCTCACGCGAACGCCCTTATCCTTCAATCGCAGCCAGGGTAGGTAATTCGAATGGTGCTCCAGCAGTGTTGTTACCACTTCGTCACCGCGCTGCCAGTGCAACCCGCAGGCGACCATATGAATGGCCTCCGTGGCGTTCTTCGTGAAGATGACGGTCGCGCCAAGAAAGTGGGCGACTTTACGATGAGCGTCCTGATAGCGCGGGGTGGCAATCTGCGCCAGGCGGTATACACCTCGTCCCACATTCGCAGTATACGCGCGATAATACCGCGAGACCGCTTCTACTACCGGCTCGGGCGTAAGGCTTGTGGCTGCGCTGTCGAGGTAGATGCCCTCGGAAGTTATGGGGAAATCCGCTCGTATTCGCTCGTTCATAGCGATTGCCCTCCGTGAGAATGATTTTATATTCTAGAAGAAGGAAAAAGGAAGTAAAAGGCGCTATCGTTTGCGCCGTTACGGTGGCTGAGTGAAGAAGAATGATTGTCAACGAGGAGTTCGCAATCGATGAGCTAGTACGGGACCTGAAACGGCCTGAAATGGGTGCGATCGTTATGTTCCTGGGCATGGTGCGTGGCGACAAAGGTGTGAGGGGAATGCGCGTCGAGGGCGATGAACGCGCTGCCGCGGATAAACTGGAGCTTATGAAGCAGGATGCTCTCAAACGATTTGAGATCGATGCGGTGGAAATCGCGCACCGGCGTGCAGGATCATACCGGGTAGGCGAGAACCTCCTGCTCATTCTGGTGGGTGCTCAGCATCGCAAAGCGGCCTTTCGAGCCTGTGAATACCTGATCGATGCGATAAAAGCGGACGAGCCGTTCGTAAAGACAGAGTTCTAACGTGCGCAGGCATCTGAGGCTGGACACCGGCACAGGAGCTCCGAGTAAAGATCAGATTAGTGACGATTCTGACCATGACCAGCCGCGAGAGTAGCGGCGAGTGTATCTCTCTGTCTGGCCCTTAGGGTACCCAAGCACTATCGAATCGGGTTAACCGGAAAGGGGTGATGTATGAAATGGCGTATGAGAAGGAAGTGATCACGACGCGCGAAGCACCTCAGGCGGTCGGGCCGTACAGCCAGGGTATCAAAGTAGGCAACCTGCTCTTTTGCTCCGGTCAGATACCGCTTGATCCCGGAACGGGCGAGCTTGTGCGCGGCACCATCGAGGCGCAGACCCGGCGCGTGCTCGATAACCTCGGGGCAGTGCTTCGGGCAGCGGGTATGGAGTACCGCGATGTGGTGAGCGTCACGGTCTTCATGGCCGATATAGAGCACTTTACGGAGATCAATCAGGTTTACGCAGAGTTTTTCCGGGAGCGACCGCCGGCGCGCTGCGCGGTTGAGGTCTCGCGGCTGCCGAAGGACGTGGGCGTGGAGATCGCGTTGATCGCCGCTAAGCTGGTGTAAGTAACGGGTGGGATTAACCGCGTTAGCTACTACGTGGGTACTCCGAGGTGGAGAGCATCCAATCCGGAACGATTGCTGCTTCACCGCTCAACCGGGCGTTGGTACCCGAACCGATCGTTGTTGTGAGCGCGCCAATCGAGATCACGCTGGAAGACGCCGTGTACATCTTCACGCTGCACCACCAATCTCGCCTCACCGGAGTTCGAGACCAGCACTTTGGCGGGTCGTGGGAAGGAGTTCGTGGTCGCCGCGAAGAAATCGGCATAGGCACCGGTATCATGGATAATCAGATAATCACCCCGTTTCGGTCTGCCCTGCAGCGGATATTTGATCTGAGAGAGCAGATCGCCGGTGAAGCAGAGATTACCGGCAATAAAGGTCTCAAACCGCTCGCTCGCTTCTGAGATAGAGCCGGCGAGCTCCACCTGATGCAGGTGCTCGGGTACAATGAGGTTCTGCGAATGGAGATTGACGCCCGCGTTGACGTAGACGATGTTGTGCCCTGCCGGCGTGGTGCCCACGTGGCCGACCTGAACCACGGTCACCTGAGCGTTGCCAACGATACTCCGCCCGGGCTCGATGACCACGCGAGGCGAGCCGAGCTCTTCCAGATGCTCCTTGAAGGTCTTTCCGCCAGTGAGGCGATCAGAGAAGAGCTGGTGAATGAAGCGATCGGGTGTGAACGGGCAGTACAGCTCTTCAGAGACCCAATTGCCCGCACAATTATACCCGAGCTGCTCGTTCGCCCAGGTAATGGCCGTTTCGGGATCGGCGATAGCGCACTTCAGGGCAGCCCAGTGGTCTTTCGTGAGGTACGAGATCCCGCAGCCGCCGCCGAGATTGAGCTCGTTGACGGCAAAACCGAGCGCGTTCGCTTCACGGGCGAGCACTACGAGCGTTTCGCAGACCCGCTGGTAAGCACTGATGTCCGTAATCTGGGACCCCAGATGCACCATCAGGCCGTTGGGCACGAGCTGCTTGAGGGTTGCCACCTGCTGAAATACCGCCCGTGCGCGGTGAAGAGGAATGCCAAACTTGCTCCAGGCACTGGAGGTCGTTATCGCGGGCGCCGTAATAGAAGCGAGTGGAAAACCTGCAAGCCGCACATTGACCTTCGCCTCGGTACCCAGTTCACGCGCGAGCGCATCGATAACCGGTAACTCTGACTCGGGATCAGCGTTGATCACGATCCCGTGCTGTATGCAGGCGGTAAGGTACTGGTCGCTCTTGCAGTTACCATTCGCGCGGATCTTTGCCGGTGGAATGCCCGCGTCGAGCGCGATCTGCAATTCGTACTCTGAGGCAACATCGGCACCTGCACCGCGCTCGCCCAGCAGTTTAATAATTGCGAAGGTCGTATTTGCCTTGACCGCGTAGCAAATGAGGTAATCGTCATAGACTGCTGCGAGCGCTGCCCGATAGCGCTCGTAATTCGCCTCGATGATCGATTCTGAGAGTACATAAAGGGGTGTGCCATACTCACGCGCCAGTGCGACCATATCAACGTCACGAAAGGTTCGGTGAGCAGAATTCGACACGGGCATGTTCTCTACCTCTTTGTTCGTGCTTATGGTATGTATGATACTATACTATACCGGTAGCCTGGGAGATCCTCACCCGCCACTCACCCAGGAGAGAATGATGAGCTCGTCGCCGCCCCGAACTTCGGTCTGGAGCCCCTGCAACTGCCCGATCTCAAGCCCATTGAGGTACAGCGAGAAGGATCGCTTGAGGGTTAGCGGGCCATCGGTACCGCGACCGGTCAGCACTGCTTCGTTAAATTGTTCACCATACGCACCTGCCAGCCGGTTTATCACCGTTTCGACGCTCAGCGAGCCGTTGCAGGTCAGTTCTGTGGACTTCGCCTTCGTGATCGCGTGAAGCGCGCTGGTGAATTTCACGGTAACCACGCCACTCTGTGGACTTGTTTCCTTGAACGGCCGTGCCCGCGACGACGCATGCTCTGAGATGCCGACCAGGCTGCGTCTGAGCTCTGCATCCCATGCGATCTTCTGCCAATCCTCCAGCAACTGCTCCCGCGACTTATCGGCGCTCAACCATGCCAGCCGATCTTCCTTCTGATCCTCCATGCTCCGTCGTTTCACCGTGAGGTCTGGATAGACGGTGATCCAGGTTTTTTGCGGCGGCGGTGTGGGGTATTCGCGATAACAACTGCGACTGACGATCGCGTTCGGGAGATAACGTGAGGCAACGTCATACGCACGCTCCATCTCCTCGAGCGTGGGGCGGCGTGAGACGCGGTCGAACGCAAAGGTCGGGGCAAAGGGATTGATGCGGTACGGGATATGCTTATTCACCGTGGCGAGGAACCGTGCGATCTGCTCGATCTCATCGAGATCCACAATTCCGGGGATGAGAACCGTCTGCACAATCAGCGTAATACCGCTCGCGTTCAACCGCTGGATCGCCTGGAGCACGGGTTTGCTCGATTTGCCGGTGTACCACTGGTGCAGCTCCTCGGAGAACGCCTTTACATCCACGTGTGCCTCGGTCAAGCCCGCTTCGGTCAATTCAGGCACGTACCGCTCATCCTCACCCAGGGCGTACCCGTTGGTCATCAGCACGATCCTGGCGAACCCGCGCGTCTTCAAGCCGCGGACGAGCTGCACCAGATACGCCTTATCGAGCGTGGGCTCGCCGCCGGTGATCATCGCCTCGCGGGGCAGCGTGCCGTAATAATCGAGACATGCGCGCTCCATGCGCGCGAGTGCCTCCTCAGCGGTAAGCTGCGTCCCACCTTCGTCACGTGCTGGCCTGAAGCAGCCCCGACAGCGGAAATTGCAGCCACGGAGCATGAACCAGACACGGGGCGCGATTTCAGAGAGCGTGAAATACTGCAAGCCGCGTGTGTGCATACGTATTTGTGAATATGCCCGTGGGGTAATAAAAGGCTGCGAAAAACCAGGCTGCTAGCTCTTTTTTTATATTATTAGCACCATACGAATAGTAGAGTGGTGGACTGGCTGATGATACGCATGTTTTCCGTCGTGATGATCGGGCTCGTACTGCTCGCGGCGTTCGCCAGTGGTGGCGCGCAAACCGGCGCGTTAGAAGAGCAGAGCCTGCGAATCCTCGCGCTGAGCACGGACAAGGACATCTATTCCGCACGTGAAGAGGTGGAGATCCTCCTGACGATATACGCACCGGCGAACCTGAGCACCGTTGAAGTCAAGGTAACGGGTGTGAAGAGCTCAAAAGGCGTGAACTTTGTCTCTTATTCGAACAAAACTGCGCTCCCGGCAGGTGAGACCCGCATCACCTTTACGAAGACGCTGCCCTCGTGCTCGAGTTGCGCGGGTATAAGCCAGGGAACCTATTTCATTGACGCCGCAGTCAGCTCCGGGGATACGGTGGTCACGGCCACGCACAGCATTGCGATCACGTCCACGGCGAATACCGTGATCCCCGTGAACGTCGCTGTAGAGGAGGTGAAGCGCTGGACGGATAACGCTGATGCTGAGATCGTGGTGGTTGATCTGCGGTCTGCTGAGGAGTATGACGCGGGACATATCATAGGCGCACGCTCCATGCCGCTCGCGAATCTGAGCAATCAGACGGCTGCTACAGTGAATACAAGCAAGAAGATCGTGATCTACAGCGCGGACGGCAGCAACAGCTCGGCCGCAAGCGAGCTGCTCATGGAGCTGGGATTCGAGCGGGTATACCCGGTGATCGGCGGTCTGCAGGCCTGGAACGAGAGCGGCTATGCGGTTGTGACGACCGCAGAAGAGACGCCGACTGCGGCGCCCGGATTTGAGCTCGCACTGGTCATAGCGGCTTTGATGGCTGGTGCGTATCTGACCTGGCGTCGGCGTTGACCGTTAGGTAGGTAGGTGCTGCATCGAATAACGGACCGCATACGCGCTATATAATCCCGAAGAGCATCGCGACCCCGATGGCGAGCATCAAGAGCCCGCCGATGAGTTTCATGTACCGCCGCTTGCCCTTTCGCCACGTGTCAACGTCCTCCGCGGACGTCTCCCGATAGACAATGAGCAGAATGATGACGAGTGGGAGCACGTAGCAGAGGTTGTAGATGATGAGGTACAGGACCGTCTTTGCGGGGACTGCGGCCATCAGATCGAGCATGGCGAGGTAGATGGGGCCGGTGCAGGGCAGTCCCGCGATCGTTGAGAGAACGCCTAAAAGTACCGCCGCGGGCATTGAGCCGTAGCGCGCAAGGTTGCCCAGGGTGGGCTTGATGAACGTGGGTATGGCCAGAGTAGACTGTTTGCGCCAGAAATCGAGCACGTTGATGAGCCCGGCAAGAATGACGATCGCGATTATGACCGCACGTATGACTGGCGTGATGCCCGCGACGAGGTAGAACTCCATGATCCCAAACCCGACAATCACGTGCGTAATGAAGACCGAGGCAATGAAGATGAGGCCGATGATCAGTACGCCGCGCTTTGACTTTACCTGGAGCAGTGAGGCGAGCAGAACGAGCAAGACGGCGAACCCGCAGGGGTTGATGCCCTCGACCAGCGCTGTTCCGACAAGCAGAACGAGCAAAGAACGTTCATCCATCTCCTGATCGCCCGTTCCCTCGGCCACCGCACGAGGGTCCGGGCATTCGTGCTCGATGCAGTACGCGATCTCAGCCGCAAGCCGCTCCTTCGTTAACTCGTACCCGATCAGGGCCGTCTCACCGACGAATGCCGCAGGTATGTCCACTGCGGATGGGGTGTAGGCCAGAATGAACCGGTTAAAGAGGGCGCTGTTGCTCGTATTACGTGAGAGTTCAAGCTGGTGTAGTTCAAGCTCAGGGTAGACCGCTTCAAGCTCTTCGATCTGCGGTGTTATCACCGTGCAGTGCGCACAATCCGCGCCGTAGAAATAGAAGACCGGAACAGAGCCCTGTGCCGCTGCGCCCGAGAACATCCCCAGCAGGGTAAGGAGAACGAGCACCTGAACGAGTACGCGAGGTAATCGTGCTACTTTTATGCCCGTGGTTCGCTGCAGCGTATATGCCGGTCTCATGGTGGGATCGTTCGGGCCCTGCCCTTTCACTTATATCTTGGTAGACTTAGTACCTAATCAGGCAGCATGGAACTTAAGTCCTGCATCAAGCGATACAAGCGGGGTACGCATCGTGCCGTGCCACCTGCGGAGACCTTGAGCCGCGTGGAGTCGAAGTTGCCTGCCGCTGGTGTCACTGAAGTTACCGACATCACCGGACTTGATCGGATAGGGATACCGGTCTTTATCTGCCGCCGCCCGAGTGCCGCGAGCGGCACGGTGACCGTCCACAACGGTAAAGGAACGACACCAGAAGAAGCTCAGGTCTCCGCGATCATGGAAGCAGTCGAGCGCTGCTCGGCGGAAGTGGGGGACCGCGAGCTGGTAATGGAGAGCTATGCGCGCCTGGAGAAGCGTGAGCATGTGCTGAACCCCAGCAACTTGATTCTCCCCGGTTATGTGCGAGACGTCGAGCACATACGCATTCCCTGGGTAGAAGGGTACGATCTGCTGCAGGATGAATCGATCTACGTGCCGGCCAATGCGGTCTTTCACCCCTTATCGCCACCATACGACCGAAACAGACTGTTCCGCACGAATACGAACGGGCTGGCAGGCGGTAATGAGCTGGAAGAAGCGATCTTTCACGGGCTCGCGGAGGTGATCGAGCGTGATGCATGGTCGCTGGTAGAGGCCACTCGGGATACCGGCCCGCTGGTGCGCGTACCGGATGGCGAGATACGTGCGCTCGTGGATAAATTCCTGAATGTTTCCGTTTCCGTGCTCATACGCGAGATCACGAGCGACGTCGGGGTGCCGACCTTCGCGGCAGTCTCGGACGACGAGCACTTACAAGACCCGACACTGCTCACCATCGGGATGGGCACGCACACGAATGCGAGCGTGGCGCTCAAGCGTGCGATCACGGAGGTGGCACAGAGCAGACTGACGCAGATTCATGGTGCGCGCAGCGGATCGCCCGCAACGGCCATGAACAGGCTGATGGGCTACGAGTGGATGCGCAAGCAGAACCAGCACTGGTTCGAGATGGTGCGGCATGAGGATTTTGCCGCCGCTGCGACGCGATCGCTGGACACCAACGATTTCCGCGAGGACATCAAGCACGTGTTGACGCGGCTCAACGAGCGGGGATTTGAACGGGTGATCGTGGTGAACGTGACGCGTGAGGCGATTGGTGTGCCGGTGGTGCGGGTCATCGTCCCGGGACTGGAGCAATACGGTGTCGACGGCGATCGTATCGGCGAGCGGTGCGCGGCAGCGCGAAGGGCTCGTTCGTCCGTTACAGCATCTTCATAGCTTTTGCCAGGTAACGCCGTCCCGCGGTCACACGAGCACGCATTCTTTGCTGTCAGTCAGTCAGTCGATTAAAAGTAGCCCGAAGAGGACGATTTTCTCGCCCGATGAGGTGAGCACCTCGAGCTCGTAGCCAGCGTCCCGCACCGTTGTGATCACGTCGATCCCACAGGCCTCCATCGCTGGCCGCACCTTGCCCTGGTGCGTGCAGAATCGCTTTGGTACCTGATCCAGCTCAAGGCCTTCGCGTTCCGGCAGGCAGTCCTCACAGTACGTACAGGGCAGTGCAACCATGGCAAACGCCTGGTAATAGCCGGAGAGAAAGGCATACCGCTCCAATTCGAACATCGTGTCGTGCACGATCCGAATCGCATCCCAGAGATAATGATGGATGCGGCGCGGTGGCACGGTCTCGTTCGGTATCGCCTCGAAGCGCGCGACGAGGGCGCGCTCGTAGCACTGGATCAGCCGGCGCGTCTCCTCCACCGAGGGCGTATACGGCGGGCAGCTCAGGTGTTTACCGTATGCCCTGCACCCATACTGGCACTTCCAGCGTACCCAGTCGGCGACCGCAATGATCTCAGTCGGAATGAGTTTGAGATCGGCATGTATGGCCGTCAACCCGTCCATTAAGGTAGCGAACTCTTTCTTCATCTTCGCGCTCCCGGTAGTGGACCGAGACCTGACTCAAGCTGAGCGTTTCTTTTAGCTCTTATTATACAGCTACTGCTCAGGCCTCCAAACCCTGCCTTAGGCCTTCTCAACGTTCTCGGACATGCACGACGGGCAGACGACCTTCTCGCCCAGTGCATCGAACTTATTGCCGCAGTCGTTACACTTGTACCGCTCGACCTGCAACTGCTCAATCTCGAGGTCGAAATCCCCGCCTCCTGCACTACACATTGCGATCACCCACACCTCTTCCGTTACTTGCCTCAAGGGCGCTGCGGGCATATAAGGTTGACGTTCTGGACGGGATTTGAGATTGTTTGCTTTGCACCGTGAGCGGACTTCACGGAACTGCGCCATAGCCACCGCCGCCCGGCGTCTCAATCACCACCAGATCACCCCGCTCAAGCGTCATGGTTACCTTTGCGGGGAGATCCATTCGCTTCCCGTCTCGCAGGAGATAGTTCTGCCCGGCTCTACCATCCGCGCCGCCGTCCAAGCCCTTGGGGGGATAGGTTCGACGATCTGATTGAATGGAGAGCGTCGCGTGATCGGTCAGTATCCGTAGAGCCCGTCGAACACCCCGACCACCGGAGAACCTGCCTGCACCGCCGGATCCCGGTATGAGCTCGTATGCCTCGATCCGCAAGGGATATGCGAGCTCTAAAGCCTCAATCGGTGTATTCGCCGTGTTGGTCATGTGGGTGTGGATCCCGTCCTCGCCGTCTTTGTAGGGCAATGCACCCTGACCACCAGCAATGGTCTCGTAATAGCTGAAGCATTCACCAGAATCTCCGATCCGGCCGCCGATGGCCACATTGTTCATCGTGCCCTGCGATTGCGCGGGTACTGTATGGGGCAGCGCTTTATAGAGGGCGAGGAGAAGAACGTCCACGATCCGTTGCGCGGTCTCGACATTCCCGCTGGCCACTGCTGCAGGGTGTACAGGATTCAGTACCGTTCCCACGGGCACATGGACGGTAACCGGGAGATAGCAGCCATAATTCGGCGGAATTCCTGGATCGGTCACCGCGCGCAGGACATAATAGACTGCAGAGAGCGTTACTGCGTATGGTGCGTTAATATTCCCGGCTCGCTGGCGATCGGTGCCTTCAAAGTCGATCGCGATCGTGTCATCGGTGATGGTCACGGCCACCACAAGCTTTACCGGCGCTCCGGTAATCCCATCGTCATCCAGGACGTCCTCTGCAATGAAGGTCCCGTTGGGCATCGCCATGATTGCGTGCCGCATCCGCCGCTCGCTGTACGCCGTAATACGTTCCGTGAACGCCTGATACGTAGCCCTACTGTATTTACTGATAAGCTCGACCACGCGCCGCTCGCCGAGGTTATTCGCCGCGATCTGCGCCCGTATATCTCCAATACGTTCGGTCGGCGTGCGTGTATTCGAGCGGATGAGCGCGAATACGTCACGATTCTCCTGGCCGCGGGCGACCAGCCTGCAGGGCGGTATGATAAGCCCCTCCTGGAAGATGTCCGTGCTCGTCCCGGGCATTGACCCGGGCGAGATGCCACCGATGTCCGCATGGTGCGCCCGGTTGACCACGTACCCGGCGATTGCCCCGGCAAAAAAGACCGGCTTGAGCACCGTAAGATCAGGAAGGTGCGAGCCACCGTGATACGGGTCATTCACCACGATCTGGTCCCCTTCCTGTAATGCTGGAAACACGGTGATGGCAAACGCAACGGTGAGCGGCATCGCACCGAGATGAACGGGGATATGCTCGGCCTGAGCCAGCATTCTTCCCTGCGCGTCAAAGATCGCGCAGGACGCGTCCATTCGCTCTTTGATGTTTGGTGAGAAGGCCGTGCGCTTCAGCACCGCGCCCATCTCCTCAGGCACGGCGGAAAAGGCATTCTTCAGTAGCTCCAGCAGTATGGGGTTCATCGTCATTCCCTTTCAGTCCGTGAATATCTTCGCTTGACCTTCGTTCATTTTCGCGCACGCACGTATCACGACAAAGCCGCCGGCTCCGTAGCCCGGACGTACGGGCTCTCGCTCATGTATCTCATCCAGGGGGTGATAAATCGTTTGGGAGAACCGGAAACCGGAAAAGCCCACCGCTTTCAACTGGAGCACCACCTCGTCCACGGAATAAAAAGTTGCCAGCCGAAAATACGGATTTTTCTTTCGCTTTTGCTGATACTGCTGCCCCAGCGCGCTCTGTTTATCAATAAGGCCAATGACCAGCCGTCCTCCAGGTTGAAGAACCCGATAGGCCTCTCGGAGTGCTGTCTCGAGCGCTTCGAGGAAACAGACAACGGTAACCATGAGTACACAATCGAACTGTGCATCGCGAAAGGGAAGCGCCTCTGCGAGACCTATAACGAGCTCAAGTCCTCGCCGTCGCGCGAGCTGCCCCCTTGCCCGGGACGGCTCCACGCCTACCGGGATCCCCAGTGGTGCGGCGAAACGCCCGGTGCCCACGCCGATTTCAAGCCCCTTTCTGCATTCCTCCAGCTGTTTCTGCACCGCCAGGAGCTCGGATTCGTACACATACGGGTAACGCTCGAACCAGGTATCGTAGCGTACTGCATGCGCCTCAAACGGCGCTATCTTCTGCATCGCATCGTACGTTCATGCATCTCCAAAGAGGAGATTGGTAAGAGATACGAAACAACTTTTGGATTCGCGTATACTGAGCCACCGCGCCGCGCATCAGCCCGACGCTTACCAGTCACGCTACCGCATTTCGATCACCGTTAAGAAACGCTCCAGCACGGTTACTACCATTCCCCGCAGCTCTTCAAGTCGTCGCAGGAAAATCTCAGGGGTCTGCGGGTCGAAATAGCGCTCGGTGAGATACAGGTCCCGGTTCAACTCGACCTGTATCCAGGGGATAGCACTGCTCCGGGCATGAGTCTGTGAGATGTAGCCACCGAGGAAGGGGGTGTTGAGCGCGACCCTATCGTCGCCGTTACCGTCAAAAACCTGCTGAAACGCGTCTGCGAGCTGCAGCAGCCATGCTCGCGGGCAGGTGAGGGGCCCCTGTGTTGCTGTTTGCCGGCCCTGACCGTCACCGCGGTTGCTCACGCAGATAAGCGGTCTGCGCCTGCCGGAATTATCGCTCGTCGGTGGTGAAACCGGGAGCATACTGTGGCAGTCAAGCGCCAGGCGAAGCTCGTGCTGAGTCATGAGCCGCTCCAGGTTCCTGTGGTAGGGGTAGTAATAGCGTGCCAGCAAGTCATTGACCAGTGCAGCGTCAGGGAACCTGCCCGGTTTGTAAACCGGTTTACCCAGGGCCGTTCGGGTTTTGATGACGCCGTCCTGGTTCGCTGGTGGGCGGTCATCGGGCGCGCGGTTCACGTCAACGATTGAGCGTGCTATAGGGTTCTCGATAACCACCGTTACCTGCTCGCGAAGATTATAGATCTGACGGGTGAAGGGGTCAGTGTCGAAGAAGATATCGCGCGACGTAAGCGCCACGCGGTCACGCACCTCTGGTGGGATAGCATCGCCGCCGTGCGGAATTGAAATCAGGATAGGCAGTCGTGCGCGCATCTGCATCCACCAGCTGTGACCTTCTGCTTCGCACCGTGCTCGGCCAGTCCCGTGCGGAGCACACGAGATAGATCATATAACGTTTAGCGTGTGCCAGCATATAGGTAGAGAGAACCACAGGTGGTGAGGTAGCTCTAATCAAGAGAGGCACTAATAGTGATATTTCCATAGCCGTCCACCCCGAACTGACTATCGGGCGGCACGACCGTGGTCGAGTCCGTTGCAGCTATAATCGCCGGGCCTTCGAGCTCAACGTGCGCGGGCAGCGCCGCGCGCCGGAAGATCGGCGTTCTCTGCCAGCCCTCTTCGAAGAGAACAGCTCTATATACCTCTGGTTTAGCTGCTTTGCCCGCCGGCACCAGAGAGGGTATCGGTTTCGCGCGGGGAACGAGCACGCGCAACCGTATGGTCACCAGCTCAACGGCCTCCGCGGGCATCGCGTAGCCGTAGCGCTTTTGATGTTCCTGGTGAAAACGCGCCCGCGCGTCCGCAACAGTCGTGAAATCTACGTTGAGCTCGTAGCTCTGGCCGAGGTACCGCATATCCACTGACGGTACCAGCGTTGCCTCGGTGAAGGCGATCCCCTGTTCCGCAAGCTCGTGCTCGGCGGCCACGGCAAATTCGTCCAGCGTCGCCTGCACCGCGGCATCCGCTTCTGTATCTCCCGCATGCAGGCGCAGAGGATGGGTGCGACTGTAATCCTGTTGCAGGTCAGAGACGAGAATACCGTAGGCTGAGAAGACTCCGGAGGCGACGGGAACGATTACGGTGGGCAGCCCTAATTCACGTGCCAGTGCCACCGCATGAACAGGGCCCGCACCACCGAACGCGCACAGAGCGAACTCGCGCGTATCAAGCCCGCGCTCCACCGAGACCACGCGCAACGCCTTGATCATATTCGCGTTCACAATCTTCCCGACGCCCAGGATCGTCTCCTCGTATGCGAGTCCCATCTCGTCTGCGAAGCGCTCCACGCGTCGCCTCGCCTTTTCCGCATCCAGGATCATCTCGCCGCCGAGGAAATATGACGGATCGAGATAGCCGCACAGGAGATCGCAGTCGGTGACCGTGACGTCGGCTCCGCCAAGATCGTAGCAGACGGGGCCGGGAACAGCGCCCGCACTCCCCGGGCCGACGCGTAACGCACCGCCTTCGTCGAGCCATGCGATGCTCCCGCCGCCCGCGCCAACCGTGACAACATCAACCATCGGGAGCTTTATCGGGAGACCATTGATGCTACCGTCAGACGTCCAGGATACTGATCCGTTGACGATGGCAGAGACATCCGCACTCGTGCCGCCCATGTCAACGGTTATGAGATTCTTCAGGCCCGTGAGTGTGCACAGGTAGCGTGCCGCCGCAACCCCGCCCGCCGGGCCTGAGAGCAGCATGTTCACGGGCTTATGCTTCATCACTGCCGCCTTAACGACACCACCGTTGGATTGCATGACATAAAACTGCTTCACGCCGTTCTGCCTCAAAAGCTGCTCCATCCTGGCCAGATAGCGTGCAACGATTCGTTTCAGGTACGCGTCCATGACCGTTGTGGACATCCGCTCATACTCACGGAACTCCGGTAAGACCTCGGATGAGCAGGAGACAGAGAAGCCTTCTTCTATAAGTGCATCACGGACCTTGCGCTCGTTTACCGGGTTCAGGAACGAGAACAGGAAGCAGATGGCGAGTGATTCCAGTCCCCATGCGCGCACCTGTTCTGAAACGGCCGTAATCTCCAGTTCAGTGGGCGCTATGAGGAGCTCGCCACGCGATGAAACGCGCTCTGAGATCTCGAAGCAGGCATCCGGAGCGACGAGCTGCGGTGGCCGTCTCGCATCGAGCCGATACAGATCCGCACGCTGCTGCCGCCCGATCGTGAGAATAGCGGCAAACCCCTTCGTTGTGAGCAGGCCGGTCTTCGCGCCCTTGCGTTCCAGTACCGCATTCGTGGCCAGGGTCGTGCCGTGCGAGAACACCGTAGCAGGCGCGCAGCGCGCCAATCCGATCTCAATCGCGCGTTCTGGCTGGTCTGGCGTGGAGGGCACTTTAAAGGTACGCATCCTGCCACCCTCGAGCACCACGAAATCCGTGAACGTTCCCCCGATATCGGTACTGATGGGCATGGCATTCAATCCCCAGATAGAACCTCGCACCATTTGAGGGTTACGCCGCCGCGTGCATTGCCTGAGAATCGAGAAACGGCGTAAACGGCCGAGATCTACCGCCACGCCACGATTGCTGGCTCATTTATATACCTTGCTGTTCTTGCTATAACTACGGCATGCGACAGAAACAGGAATCCCCCGAAGAGCGGCGTGAACGATGGATTGAACGTGAAGCGCGCAAAGCGGACGAGCAGAAGCCCAAGCGAGGGGTCTGCGCGATCTGTGGCAAAGAGGTTGTTGAAGGCGAATACATAGAGTATCAGGGGAGAATACTTTGCGCAGACTGTTATCTGGCAGAATTAGAAGAGAGCGTTGATATCGCCACAGAAGATGGTTGTGGCGCAGGCTGAGTGAGGAGCAGCTAAAAAAGATATGGAAGAGAAGAAATACGCACTACCGATCCCTCGCGGGATCACTACGGGCATTATATTCGAGGCGGCCGAGCGTTTCGGACTGGAGGTTGACCAGGAGGCGCCGCCGGAGGATGCCTTTGATGTCCGAACCGATCTGCCGATCAAGGATTTCGTGCCCCGAATCCTCATACGGGGGGATTCACCCGAGACCGTGATCGCGGCACAGGAATATATCCTCAAGCGGCATGAGGAATGGATCGCGAACCTGGAAGATTGGCGCAAGATGCGCCGCGAGCGTTTCTTGAAGAAGGTGAAGAAATACTGAATCGGGTGCTTCGCTTCGTTTCGTCATACCCTCAGTTCAGTAAATTCACTTTTTACGGCGGCCATATAGAGCCACTGGTCGAAGTAGCCGTTACTTGTTTTGTTCTCCCTGACGGAGGCGTCGAAAAACGGGTGCAAGAGCTCTACCAGGAGTTCCGCCTCCTCTTTGCTCGAGACGGTAAAGAGTACCTTTCCTTTGGTCTTCACGACTTTGGGGACTTCTCTGAGGACGCGTTCCCACATGAAGTTATCGAACGGATTGAGCTTACCGACCATAAACCCGAAGACCAGCTCGAACTCCCGTCCGAAGAATGCAGAGAGGTGCGAGCAGTCGAGGACGATGCTCTTCTTCGGGTCCAGCACGCCCTCTTCCAGGCCCTTGCAGATCTCGCATTTCTCGATATCGATGGTGAGTGGCGATAGCCCCACTTCATGGAGCGCTAGGGTGGCGCCGCCGTCGCCACAACCGATCTCGAGACTCCGGGTGCGCTCTGGCGCATCGATGCCCATCACCTCAAAGAACTCAGTGAGTACCACTTTCAGGGATTCCACGCGATCACGCGGATAGAAGCTCGGGGCCTTCAGCTCGCACGCGCAAAAAAACCGGTTCACCAGGCCGAGTGAGTAATATTCGATCACGGCTTCATGAAAAGCCGCACGATCGACCACCGCGTCGCGTTCCCCGGCACCCGGTATGCCTGCTGCCAGTGCCTCAAACTCAGCCCTCAGGCCTGGATCAGCAAGGACGTCGGTGAAGATCATCCAGAACCCCAGCTCGCGGTCGCGGAGTGCGAGACCGATGAGCACACCTGCGGTATCACGAATACGTATGGCGGACTCAAGGTCTTTATGCTTGATCTTTCCCAGATAGGTGCGAGTCCGCTCGAGCCACTTTTGGGCCGCATAGCTCTCTTCCACCAGAACAACTGAGTCGAGCAACAGAAGTTCATTGAGCTCCATGTTCGTTCGTTAGCCCTCTTCTGAACTTAGGCACGCTTGGAGAAACCGCTCGGACGGATATTCGTGTATCGAGGAGACCACGATCTTTCCCGCGCCATACCGGGCAACAACCAGCACCGGGCACGCACCGGAATCGGATTCCACCGTTAAGACCTCATCCCAGTCATCGGCCAGCGTCTCCAGATAGCCGTCACAGAAACAGACCGGTTGCTCGACGAGCTGTGCAGCCGCATCATCCGTCTTCCGCTCGAGGGGGGCTTGGATATCCTTGCGCACGTACTCGAGCTGCAGTGGCAGCCAGTCATAGGCGGTGCTGTGTGCGAGCGCACCGGAGACCAGCAGCGTACCCCCGTCCCTGACAAAGGCGGTGATCGCCTCACGGTTGGCTCTGAGCGCCGCGAGCATCCCGGAGAAGTAGGAGTTCCCAAAGCCCGCCGGAACGATCATTAATCGGAACGAGCGCCACGAGAAGAACGGTGCGGCGAGATGTTGCGGCTGCACCAGTTTGTACCTGAACCCGTGCTCGCGAAGATACTGCTCATACGGCGTTTCCCGATCCCACAGCAGTGCAATTTCGGCTTCCATCCCTTTACCTGCTTCGCTTCGCTTCGAATCGAATCGAGCGGTTTTTAGAGAGTAACGTACTACTTACTCGTGCTCTTCTGCTGCGAGCTCGCGCAGCGCCCGTTTTACCTTGCTCACAATCTCATCCAGCTTGGACTGGGGCACGCTCTCATGCCGAACAATGCCATCCACGATGTCCATGACCTTGCCCGCGGTCTCGCCCTTTTTGTACTTCGTGCTCACCCCGATCTCTTCGAAATCCGCGAAAGAGACGGGCGATTGACAGAGCACAATGGCTGGCACCTTCACCTTCCGCAAGATAAACCGGACCTTGTAGATGAAATGCACCTTCACGTTCCCGTGATGCAGGATGATGAGCTTGGGCTTATTAAGGATCTCCACCTCTCGTGGCTCGAGGCCGAAAGCGACTCCGTGGCCGCCACTCCGCGGCGCGTCTGCTGGTGTGCCGTCACCGGCGTTCAAGATCAGCTCACCGACGTTGATACCGCGGCTCCGCAATTCGGTAGTGATCTCGCAGACCGGTTTGGGCACGTGTCGATATCCCGGTGACATCGCAACGGCGATCACATCGTTTTTCCAGGCCCTGGCGAAGGTCCCCCGTTGCGCAAGACCACCGCCTATTCCGAGCCCCTGCCCTTTTCTACACGCTACTACTTGCTGCTCCCTTCCCACCGCCATTGCTAAGCTGCTACCTCGCTCTCACTGATGGTTGCCCGCAAATCTTCCAGCTTCACGATTGTGCCCGCCTCCATGTGCGCGATGCGGTCACAGACGTCATAGGCGAAGTCTGTATCGTGGGTAACAATAATAAAGGTCATACCGAGGTTCTCACGGGCTGCACGAATGGAATCAGCCACGTATTTCTTCGTTATCGGATCCATAGTACCCGTCGGCTCATCGAGCACCGCGATCGCCGGCTCCTTCATCATGACCTGCGCGAGCGCGATCCGCTGCCGCTCACCGACGCTCAACTCAGTGTGGGTCTTCGGCAGTATCTCCTCCGCCTTATCTTCACTGAAGCCGACACTCTGGAGCATGAATTTCGCCTTCATGCGCGCGAGCTCAGCGGGAATCCGCAGGCCTATGCAGGTGGTGAGATTCTCTAACACGGTCCGTTCGGGGTATAAGGAGTACTCCTGATGTAACATAGCGACCCGCGCGGCCGCCTGCTCGCCCATGCCCGGGGTCGTCGCGCCCCATGCGATCCATACACCGGTCTCTGCGACTCTGCTCACATCGATCCACCGGTCTCCGACACGTATCTTAACGGATCCGCCGGTGACCGGATCGATCTGGCAGATGATACGGGACAGGCTCGTCTTACCCGCGCCGCTCTTACCCAGGAGCCCGATGATCTCGTTCTCATAGATGGTGAGCGTAACGTCATCCACCGCCTTGACCATGCCGCGCCAGATGGAGTAGTAGTACTTCTTGCAGTGCTCGATCTGAATCTTCGGCTCACCGATCTTCTGGTACTCCTCGCGCTCGATCTCGCTCACCTGCTTCTTGAATGCAGCCACGACTTCCTTCGCATCGCCAAACTGCACCACTTTGCCATTATCGAGCCATAAGACTTTCTCACTCAGTTCCTCAACGACGTACGGCCAGTGCGAGGTGACGATCATGGTCATACCTTCTGCGGTGCTCTCTTTCAGTGCCTTGTGCACGAGCTTCGCGGTTTCAACGTCCAGTGTTCCGGTGGGCTCGTCGGCCAGGAGCAACATCGGATCGAGTGCCAGTTGCCGCGCGAGCACGACGCGCTGCTTCTCGCCACCGCTGAGGTTGGCTGCGGGAAAGGAGATCCGGTGGATCATTCGTACCGCTTTGAGCAGCTCGTAAGCACGCCGGAACCGCTTATCGGCCGGATATTGCCTGCTCTCCAGCGCCTGCAAGACGTTATACATAACGGTGTCGTCGCCGTAGAGCCCGAACGTGCGCTGGAGCATGATCGCCACCGATCGCTTCACCTTCTTCCGAGCTTCTGCGTCCTGCCAGTAGTTCACTTCCTGTAATTCCAGGGTCCCCCCGCATTTCGTGCAGGTCTGGCCAGCCTGGCTCGGTGCCGTTACCCACTCGCAGGAGGGGCACATCGCGACCCGGAAGAAGATCTCGCCCGACGTCGGTGCGTATTCTTCACTGCCGCGCAGCATATGAAGCAGCGTCGATTTACCCGCGCCACTTCTGCCCAGCAAGCCCATGGGCACACCCTCGTAAATATCAAAACTCACGTCATCCAGGGCTTTCACGCCCTCGAACTCCTTGCTTACTCCCCTGATCCTGACCAACGGTTCCTCTTTACCCATGATCCTCGCCCTTTCTCTTTTTTTTTCGTTCCGTATTTGAGTTGTTATTTATAGTGACACTACGGTGAGAAATGGCGCGGCTATTCCTCCGCGCGCCTCAGATCTTCTATCTTCTCCAGTTTACCCTGGTTCATATATGCCACCCGATCACACACAGCCTCGGCAAAATCGAGATCGTGTGTAACGATCACGAAGGTGATCCCCAAATTCTCACGCGCCTTCTGGATGGTCTCGCCGACGTACTTCTTCGTATGCGGATCCATCGTTCCGGTTGGCTCGTCGAGGACCGCGATCTCCGGCTCCTTCATCAACAATTGCGCGATAAGTATTCGCTGCTTCTCACCCACGCTCAGTTCAAGGTGCGTCTTGGGCAGTATCTCCTCGATCTCTTCGTCCGTGAAGCCCACGCCCTGGAGCATGTAGTGCACCTTCATCTTTGCAAGATCGTCAGGCATCTCCAGCCCTATGCCGTGCGTGAGATTCTCCCAGATCGTCAATTTGGGATAGAGGGTATATTCTTGATGCAAGACGCCGACGAAATAGTGCTTCCAGTCGGTCGTGCCGCCGCTGATCACGCCGTCCTTGACGAAAGTCCCGAGATCTGCTTTTGAGGCGTCATACCACTGCTCACCGATGCGTACCCAGGCATGGCCCGCGGTGCTCGGCTCCAAATGACTGACGATCCGCATCAAGCTCGTCTTGCCCGCACCACTATGCCCGACCACCCCGAAGATCTCATTCTCATAAATAATGAACGAGACGTCGTCCACGCCCTTGACAACGCCACGGGACGCGGAGAGGTAATACTTCTTCAAATGTTCGATGCGTATCTTCGGCTCACCGAATTTCTTGTACTCGTCGCGCGCGATCGCACCCACTTCTCGCTCGAAGTCGTCGATGATCTTTGCGGTATCGCCATACTCGACCATTTCGCCTTTATCGAGCCAGAGCGTCTTCTTCGCCAATTCCCGGATCACATACGGCCAGTGCGAGGTAACCACAAAGGTGGTGCCACCCTTCGTGCTCTCGAGCAGGGCTTTGTGCACGACGCGTGCCGTCTCATGATCGAGTGTCCCGGTGGGCTCGTCGGCCAGGAGGAGAATAGGCTGCAGCGCCATCTGTCGTGCAAGCACCATGCGCTGCTTCTCACCACCGCTGAGATCGCGGGTCGCGGGCATATTAGCACGATGCAACATCTTTACAGACTCCAGGATCTCGTAGGCACGTTTCAGCCGTTTGCTCTTCGGGTAGCCCGCGCGCTCCAGGGCCTCGAGCACGTTCCAGACGACACCCTCGTCACTGTAGAGTGCGAAGCTCCGCTGGAGCATGATCGCAATCGCAGATTTCAACAGGCGCTGCATCTGATAATCCTGCCAGAAATTAACTTCCTGGAACTCGAAGACGCCGCCGCACCGGCTGCAGGTCGTACCGACGAAGCTCGGGCCTTCGACCCAGGAACAGGAAGGGCAGATAGCAATCCTGAAGATAATCTCACCGCTGTCAGGTTCGTATTCCTTGCTGCCCCGCAACATACGAAGTAATACTGATTTGCCCGAACCACTTCTCCCGAGCAGCCCCAGCGGCTCTTTCTCTCGTATGTCGACACTGACATTACTCAGCGCGGTCTTACCCTCAAACGACTTACTCACACCGTTTATTTTAATAAAAACTTCACTCTCATCGCCCATTTCTTTTCCGCCCCCTGCCCTCGCACGTTGCTACTCCGTTCCTCTTCTTGCCAGAGCACCACATACCTTTTGCCGCTCGCAGCATATAAAATTGGACTATTTAATTATATCTCCCGGGGTTTTTTAAGGTACTGCTCAGCAGCCTTACCGTTTTACCGCTTTTTCTTCAACACGAGTATATCGGGCCGTGGCGGCGCTTTCGAGCCCGCAAACTCGCGCTTGCAGCGCTCGCACAAGTGCCGTGTGGTCAAGATCACGACCTCCTCGCTCCCCGGTAACTTCCGCGCATAGATGAACTCCGGCTTCACCTCCACCGACGCGCTGATCTCCTCGAGCAGTGTCGTGATCTTCTCCCTGAAGACCTCGACCGCATCGACCTGGAGACCCCGGAGATCAGCGGCAAATCCGGTGCACCCGCAGGCCATACCGAAGACCTTCGCCTCGGGCACAAACACGTTCCCGACCATTTTCCGTAGCTCAGCCTCGAGCTTCGTCCTTCCGTCTGTTATCGTCTCCGTCACTTTTTCTGCACCTTCACCACGTTCGTCGTCACCGCATCACAATACTGGCAGGTTTCACAGATCTTCCTGCACGTCTGCCACTGCTGGATGCACCCTGCCAAATGCTCGTTATCCAGATAAAAGGTATAGCTCAGCTCTGCGGGGCAGTCAATGAGTTCGAGGAGATTGCCCTGATACGACCGGTGGGCATAGGCGCGCATGCAATTGATGATCCAGTTCACCGCGTTTGCCCTGCCCGCGATCTTGAAATTATCGATCCCCAGCGCCTCGTACTCCTTCAGGTCCTCAGGACGTATCCACGGCGACCTGATGAGTTGTGATGGGTCGCGCACCCGGATAGAGATGCACTTATCGAAGTAGTAATCGCTGAAGATGTTCGCGGATTGCGCGCTCATGAGCGGTGAGCGCGATGAGGTAATATGGGAGAAGAGGTTGAAGTGCGCGTGCCGGAAGGGGCATTTGTAGAGGCAGCCCTCGTTCACGAGCACCTTGATCTTGCACCGAACCGCCTTCAGGATCGCTTCGAGGATCGTGAAGTTACGGTTGATGTTCGTATCCACCGCGATGGTATCGGCCCCGAGCCCCTCGAAGAACTCCACACGCTGCGGTGAATCCACGTGCGCAATGCAGGATACCACTGTCTCCATCGGATACTCGCGGAGCAGCTCAATGAGATACGGCTCCGCGACCGTCACGCCGTCGACGTCCGCTTTGTTCAGCTCTTCAAAGTACCAGGTGAAGAGCTTGTAGCCCGCGTGTGTCAGGTGATAGCCGCCCAGGCATGAGGGATTGATCACGATATTCAACTTGATGTCGTGCTGGTGCGCATACTCGGTCTGGGCTTTGATGTCGGAGATGCGTGCGGAATGGAGCGTTGCGCGCCCGCTGCCGATCACCTCTGGCGCCCCGGCCATATAGACCTCACTGACCGCGTTGAGACCTTCCGCCTCCTTCACCTCAATGATCTCCTGTAGCGCTTCGATATGACCGGGGTGGGGCACATGGAGTTTCATTTGAGTATCATCACCGCCTCTTTTGTCAGCCGCTCGCAGTAGCCACACTCGTTACAGATCTTCTTACAGGACTTCCAGTGATTGATGCTGTCACTGAGCTTTTTATTGTCGAGATACAGCAGGTAGCGCAGCATTTGAGGACAGTCGAGGATATCGAGCACGTTGCCGTCGAACGAGCGCTGGGCGTAGTACCGCATACAGTCAATGATCCAGTTCACCGTTTTCGTCCGTCCGGAGAGTTTGAAATCCGTAATGCCGATCGCTTCGTATTCCGCGAGATCTTCGGGCCGAATCCAGGCGGACTTCACGATCTGCACGGGGTCACGCAGCCGGAGTGAGATGCACTTATCGAAATAGTAATCAGGCGCCCAGAGCGGTGTCCGTGGTTGATTGAGACTCGAGAGATGCGAGGCAAGATTGTAGTGCGAATATCTGAACGGGCAGCGATAGATGCAGCCCTCGTTCACGATCAGCCGCACACTACAGTTAACCGCATTCACGATCCCTTCCAGGAGATCGAAGTGGCGGTTGATGTTCGTATCCACGGTGATCATATCAGCCCCGAGCTCGTCGAAGAACCGGGCACGCTGTGGCGATTCGACATACGCTAAGCAGGACACGACGGTCTGTATAGGGTAGTCACGGAGCAGATCCACAAGGTAGGGCTCCGCGACCGTCACCGCATCAACGCCCGCGTTGTTCAGCTCCCTGAAGTACCAGGAGAACATCTTAAAGCCCTCGAACGAGAGATGGTGCCCGCCCGTGCAGGTGGAGTTCATCGTGAGGTTCATCTTGATCCCATGCTCGTGCGCGTACTCAGTCTGCTCGCGAATCTCGTCAAGCAGGGGTGCATGGAGCACGCCACGACCGCTCCCCATGACGTCCGGGGAGCCGCCCATGAAGACCTCGTCCACCTCATCCAGGCCCTCCGCCTCTTTCACCGCGATAAGCTCCTGCAACGCGGCGAAGTGCCCGGGATGCGGAATTTTCAAGCTCACCATCGCGCTGATTACCAGTAAGCACGCGCTCGTTAATAAGTATTTGACCTTCGACTCGCTTCGCTGCCGAGCGCAAGAACTGCGAAAAAAAAGGAAAAAAAGGAAAAAAAGTGGGGAAAAAATAACTACCCCAACTTTAGGCCGTCATCTTTGTTACCGGATGCGGATCCTCTGCCTCGATATCGTGCTCAGCCTTCGCGGCCTCTGCAACAATCATGTCCGCCATACCGACCAGTGGGAACACCCGCGGGGCGTTCTCAATAGGTCCGTAGAGCACGAAGTCATGTCCCGCGAGAACGGGCATGATGTTCGAGGCGATATCGCAGATCTTGAAAACATCCTGGCCAAGGCCTTCCCAGCCCTGGGGGCCTTTGGTCGCGTGCGCCTTCCGGAACTCCTTCAGCCAGGTCCACGCCGACGGCGCGTTGTGAATGCCCAGGCCGACGGGGAGCCCGTACTTCGATTTCACGGCAAAGCCTGCGGCAACCGACATGCCGGCACCAGAGCCGATGGGGAGCGTTGCTGCATCAATCAACGGCTTCGTGATGCCCTGATCTCTGGAAAAAGCGACGAGGCCTTTCTCAAACGTCCCCGGATTCTCCAGCAGATCGATCTTCCCGGCGACCGTCGAATCTTTCGGGTTGAATGCAAGCACGATCGAGGCCGATATCGGCGAGTTCTTGATCGCTGCAAGCTCTTCCTCCGTGCAGGAGATGTTGATCGAGTTGTAGATCGCCTTCTCCGTCAGGCCCACTTCGTCCGCGTACTTGAGTCCGTACGTCTTCACCTCCGCGACCGTCGAATCGATCAGGAAGGGAACGTCACTGACTCCGGTACAGAACTCGATCTCCTTCTCCATTGCCTCCCCGGATTCCGAGAAGATCTGCATCACGCACGGATTACCCGTTAAATCAGAGAACTCCTCCTGCTTCTTCAAGACGTCTTCCGCCGCTTTCTTGTCAAAGATGCCCTTATCAGGATCTTCAACCAGATAGTGTTTCGCATAGAAGATCGTGCCGCAGAGTACCGTTGCGCGTTGCCCTGGCTGGCCGCCGATCTTCATTCCCGCGATGTCAAATATCTTCTGCTCCTTATCAAACAGATACATCCTTTCTTCCTCCTTTTTGTGCTATATCATGAACAACACATACGTCACTATTCCGATCAGTGCGCCGTACAATAGTCCCATGGTAAGCCCCAGCTTCTCGCCCTGTCGCTGCCACAGCTCGCCGGCGACGAATTCCACGCGATCGTCCATCTCGTTGAGCCGGGCCATGAGCTGGGGATACTCTGGAGAGGCTATGGATACCGGAACACTCAACTCCTTCATCTCCTTCTCGAGCTCTGCGAGAACTTCTGCCTCGAGCTCCTTTTCCAGTTCCTTCTCTTCGCTCATTCTTCTCCTCCTCTTACATCAACAACTTCAGCCCGACTGAGAGGAAACTCAGGAATAGCCCGATGGCAAAGCCCTTGATGAATCCTACCCAGAGTCCCGCTGCGAATCGATTATCACGACCGATCATCGTGATGAAATGCTTGAGCAGCTCGATTCGTGCTGTAATTAACGCAGTTTCAGGCGTATTTTGCGTTACTTTCGTCATTTAGATCACCCCCAGGATGAGTGGACTCAGGAAGATGAACGCACTGATCAGCCCCGCGAGGATCCCGAGGAACGCGTTTCTGGAGAGCCCTGAGGTCAACTTCTGATCTCGTGCGATCAACTGTGTCTTGTAGGTCATTGCCTGCGCGGCCCGGTTGACGAGCTCCATTGAGGGACTGGCAGGTCTGGCCAGGGGCATTTCTAACAAAGCACCGGCGACCGCTTCCTCGCCGCCCAGTTTCACGATCATCGGATCTTCAGGGAACGCGCCGGGATCTTTTGCCTGCAGCTCCTTCACCTTCGCATTCAGCTTGCCATAGTCCTCCACACCCATCATATCAATGACTTCCACGATCTGCTCTCTGAATCGCTCGACCGCCTTTGTCGGCAGGTTCTCGATGAACGGAATGGCGCCCTTGGTCCCGATGACCTTATGCGTTGCCGGATCGACCCCGTTCTTGTGCAGCGCCATGATCGTTTCGCCGCTCAGGTGCCCGGGAACTTCCGCCCCCGCAGAAATAACGAACCGGATGTTCGGATTGGAGATGATGTTCGCCATGATCTTCTCCAACCCGATGTTCTCAGTCTTATCCGGCCCATGTATGGCGACACCTTTCAAGTGCTCGATGTGGAAGTATGATCCGTTGGAGGAGATGGCGACGCAACTTGTAGGATCGCCGACCTCGTAGTCACCGGTGATAAAGGGCCAGCCATCCGGGACTTCTTTCTTCTCTGCCATTATTACACGCCTCCTAGTGCTAAGAATATCAGTGCCACGGCAAGGACGCCGAAGGTCAAGCCGAGCATGAAGAAGGTCGTGAACCCCGCTTTCGTCATTATCCCCTCTCGGTTTGGCTGTGCACTCTTGAAACTGCTGGTAGGATCAAGGACGTTGAAGAGCTCATCAACGGCATCATCGATTACATCAAGCTGCTCCTCGAGTGGCGACATGCTCACCTTGTAGAACCCTGGTCGCGCCTCGCCGACCCGCATCGAGTCGGGATCGAGTACAACCCCATAGTCATCACAAATGGTTATCATATCTCTTTTGTTCCTCCTTTAATCCAGCGTCTTGATCATGCCCGTGCCCACGGTCGCATAGCACTCGTTCATGCAGGCTCTGATGAACTTCACGTAGAAGTACGCCCATACGATCACCCCGAAGATGATGAGCGCGATACCGTCCCACGCGCCCAGCCCTCGTCCGAGCACGAACATTGCCGCGCCCAGGATGACACAGATCAAGCCCGAGATCGATACGGAAACCATTCGTGTGCGCTCTCGTCGCTCGTCAGGTCCGAGACAGGCATTGTACGGATGGAAAAACCCCATACAGGTGAATACGAAGATGAACGCCGCGACGCCGGTCTCGAATACCGAGGTCACCACCTCGCCGTACTCAAAGGTGCCGGCGAGAATGGAGATTTGGAGTAAGACCGCCAGCGTGCCGGCAATGCCCAATTCGCCCATCGCCCGTATCAAATGCGGGATCTTCATCGCGATGTACTTCTCATCGTTACCGAAGTACCCGGAGGCGAGGCCAAGCGCACCCATGAACAGTGCCCCGATCAGAATCCCGGGGAAGATCCCCAAGTGCGGGATCGCGGCGTACTCGACGACCGCCAGGCCCATCAATGCACCGATGAATCCGTATCCTGTCCCCAGAACGCCGATAGAGGGCACGCCGGTGCCCAATCCGTACTTCGAAGTCTTCCGGACCGAATCATTGCCCCAGAGTATTGCTAAGAGCAGACCGATTCCCTTGATCACCGCGGGCAGTCCCGTGAAGATCGTGATGATCGCGGCAATGACTCCGGCGATGATCGCCATCTCTGTCTCTTCGAAGGGGAATTTGAATGACAGTCCCTTTTTCGGCGCTTCTGCTTCTTCCTCTTCCACTACTGCTGGTGTTACGGTCATGTTATACCTCCAGTCCTATCGTCGCTAGCACGATTACGATACCGGCGAGAAACGAGACCGCCAGGGACGCAATGAGCGCTTTCGGCAGCCGCTTGAACTTTGGATCGTGGAATCCTTCGATCGTCCCGCGGATGTTGTAGGCTGCAAGAATCGCATTGGCCACGAAGATAGAGAGTGAGATAATTGCCGCCGTGCCCGGTCTGAAATGGGAGTAGTTCAGCATGGTCCAGTACATCAGTGCACCACCGAACCCACCAAGGAATCCGCCCATCGTGCCCGAGACGAAGACCACATTCGGCACGCCGTGGCCATCGGTCTGCGGGGTTTTATACGCCTTCTGTGGCTCCTTGGTTATAGGATCCACATCCACACGACCGGAGACCGGAACCACGCCACAGCCAAACGCGTACAGGATATTCGCCATGAGCATCACCACGCAGATCATGATCGTCGCACCGACCGCGCCCGAGAGCGCGACCAGAATGAGACTGTTCGTAAACGTTTCCACGTTTGCCGCGGTAAATAACCCGGTCAGCGCCGCGCCGAGCATGATCTGAACAGTGCCCGTTGCTATCCCTGTAGCCGTGCCCATGGCCGCCGGGGCACCGCCCACTGGTAAGAGGTGCGCACCAAAACTCGCGAGTAACCCACCTATCACCACATACAGTACAAGAAATATCGCTATTGTTGGCTCCATCTTCTTATCACACTCCTACGAAAGGTCCATACTTCGCTCGTACCCATCTCACGAAGATCATATTGCCCACGAGTAACGCCGCCACGATCAGAAGTCCAACGATAATGCTGACTATCGCTGCCATCTCGCCGCCCACGGTCAGGTCCGGCAAGTAACCACTGAGCATCAGCCCTATCAGCGTCCGCCAGTTCTCGAAGAGGATGATGAGCCCGAAGGTCATCCCCGTTACGGGGCCGCCGAACTTCGCGCAAAAGCCCACAATGTCCTTCTGTGTCCGAACGCCGCAGTCCGCGTATCGTGTGATCTTCCCGTGGTACACCACACGCTTCCCTTCTCCGAACGGTCTGTCCTGGAACTCGCGCTCCGTGCCGTAATGCACATCACCGGTTGAGGATCCGATCGCGCCGACCGTAATGCCCCAGATGAACCCCAGGAGGGGTAAGGCAAACGGATGGTTCAGCGTCGGATTCCCTGAGAGTGCCCCCAAGTTGCTCTGAATGTACGCTATAGTGGTAATGCAGAACGTCGTCATAAACCCGTGCGTAGCAATAGGTAGCAGGTGGCCATAGAACACATCGAGATAAATCGGCTGTGAGAATCGCTTCTGCCCCGCTGTCCTGCCGCAGTGCGCGGTCGTCGAGAAGATGATGTGGATAATCGCGGCACAGGCGACACCCAGGGGTATCGCAACGACCGCGGCCTTCCACGGGGCATCAGGAACCATGGGTTCAAGCTTCAGCAAGAACATCCAGGCTACGGTTCCTGCGACCGCGCAATACATCGCATTCGATAGCGGCTCACCGGAAATCGCTTTATTAAAAAATCGATGTACCTGACCGACCTGTGCTGCCAGTTGCACCTGCGAGTTTGGATTGCTCTGAGATCCTGCATCTGACTCGAGGTCCTCGAACGTGCACGCAATGAACGCCAGGAACGCTATCACTAACATCCATGCAAAAAGCAACACTACTTGTAACATGAATGAGACATTGCGGGAGTCCTCTTAAAAAGGTTTCTATTTTTCGCCGCGTCAGGAGGAGCGATACAAGACGCAGAGCAGAAGTACCTTTCGGTTTGGCTGAGGGTTGTTACCCAATCGGTTTGTTATCGCTCGTGTCGCCGGCCGCCTGACGAACGGTTGTATACCGCGACTTCTTTCCGCACGGGAGACGATCGTTCCGGGGTGCGTACGTAACGGGCAGGCAGAACAGAAAGGTTTATTACGCACCCGCAGTGACTAGCATATATCGTTCACATGCGCACGTCGTGAAGGAGATGACCAGTCGAGCATGGGCCTTTTTCAGCAGAAGCACCAGCCAAAAGTGCTGAAATCCGAAAAGATCAGTTACTCGGACCTGTATTTCACCTTGCGGCTGTCTCGCGGGGATCTGTCCATCAAGCCGCTTTTCATCGTGGCCAGTGTCGAGCTGGGAAACAGCACGACGAAAGCGATCCTCACGGCCACAGACCTGGAGGATGGACGGACGTATATCCTTACGAAGGCTGTGCGGATGACGCGGGAGGCGCTCTCGAAACAGGAGGTGTTCTGCCATACCATCAGCCTGGTGGACCTCTCCGAGGACTCGATAGCGACCCTGGTGAAAGAGACGTTGCTCGAATGCACACATTCCGCGGGGCTCAGTATTGACGATGTCCATTTTGTTGTCCGCTCCACCGGCGTGACCGCATGTTTCGAGACGATCAATGAGGTAGCAGGCGTAATAAAAGCGCTGGCGAAGGGCTGTCTACTCGCGGGCGTGCCACCCCGGAAGATGGTCTCGCCCATGGGCTTAGAGAACGTGGTGCCGGAATTGCGGCCCTTCTCTCACCTTGATCGCACCTACTTCGACGGCGCGGTGACCGGGAACGTTCCCCCTGGAGGCGAGTCGATTGTGGGTAACGAGATGGAAGGCGAGCTGGTGACCGCTGGTTTAAAAGAAGCGGCCAAATGGTTGAAGGTGGATTACCGTAACCCGGTGCTCTCGCTGGATTTCGGGACGACACTCGCTGGTCGGATCACCGATGCAAGTATGCCCTACGCGCGCGTGATCGGTAGTTTTTGTGGCCTGGCAGGCGCCATTCCGGACGCCCTGGTCTCGAGGGAGGTCGCCGTGAACTTCCCCTCGGTGCTTGATCTGGCGCTGAAAACCGTGCCGCGAAAGCGTTTGAAAAAAAAGGTCAAGCAGCGTTATGTAGAGGAGATACGCGAACAGCTCTGGATCGGTCGAGTAAGAAGCGGAGCGACCAGAGTAGGCGGCGTCCCCGTGAACGTGGCTGCAGCAGACCGGAATAAGGTCGTGCTCATCGGGGTTGACGCCGGCGAGAACCTCGCGAATCTACCAGCAATCGCGGATATAGGAGCCCGGCTCGTACAAGAGGTTGGCGTAAAAGCCCTGCTGCCGGTGATCGATGAGCTGGCCGCATGCGTCACGACGGATCTGATCCGGATCGCGAAGGGGGAGAATTTAATCTTTGAGGACACCAAGATCGGAATCACCGGGCGCGCGGGCATCACGGGCAAGAAGCCGGAACTCATGCTGAAGCAGTTAAGCGATCTGTTTGGGCGCCCCATGGCCGCGGAGGTCATTTTTGCAGACGATGCGCTGGCTCGCGGTGCTGCAGTCCTTGGCCGCTGCATGCATCAGTTCGGCACCATGAAGAATCCGATTGGCGGTGTTCAAGGTCACGGCTGCCTCTTCGGCAAGCGGGTGAAATTGCAGAGAAAGTAACTAGCTATAAATGAGTCCTGCGCATTAGGTTATTGTAGCACGGAGCATGAGGTCATGGAGATAAAGGTGGAAGGCGGTGATACGTTTGCCAACGCCTCATATGAGACGATCTGCAGGGATACGTTCCGGGATTTGGGTATTGGATCGAGCATCGATGACGCATATTTGTATTTAAATCCTGAAGAGCACGTGTTCATCATCTCGATCACGATCGGACGGGTGGCAAGTCCGATAAAGGTGGGTGATGTCGCCAGCATCGAGAAGAATACGCTCAGGATCGGCGATGAGAAATACGCGCCCAAGCTGCTCTCCTTGCTCTGGGAGAAGTTCGGAGAACGCGTAGAGCAGTTGAGCAGATTGGTGATCGAGCTGGATGTTGAAGAGCATGAGCTGACCGCGTTAAAGGAGCTGGTGATCTACGATCCGCGCGAGGATCTCATCGCGCGCATACTCGATGCGATCGATAGAATCCTGCCGGAAGGTGCGCGGGTGCGGAACCTCATACCCATAGATCATGCGATTACGATCATTGCCTCGGAGGACGCGATCAGCGATGAGTGGATGCAGCGTGCGCGCGAGCTTATAGGGCCGAAGGAGAGCTAAACCATGTACAAGATCATGATGTTTGAGGGCGGCGTGTACAAATTCAACGAACTGAAAGAGCTCGTCGAGGATATCGGTGGGTTCATACTTCAGGAATCGGTCATGCAGACCGAGACCATGCTGCACATGGCCTTCCCTGATGAAGAAGAGAAAACCATCAGGAACAAGATCAAGGATCTGGGCGGCAAATTCAAGGAGCTGCCACTGGCCGGCACTGAGGTCATGGTTGTCTCGCCCTCGCTCGGCAAGCATCACGCGGTAAACCCGATGTGCGATGTCGCGGAATATTTGAGGCGGCAGGGCGCGATCACGATTGTCATGGGCCTGGCGCGGGGAGTAGGGAAGCGTATCGCGCAGATCACGGTCGATGAGAAGAAGATCATTGAAGAAGCTGATGCTGCCGTCTTCGTATTCGGCAACTTTACGGACTGTATCAGGGAGAAGGCGAAACTCTGTGAGCAGTTAGATGTGCCTTATTTGATTGTGGGGGGGCCGCCAGATCTCGAGGTGCCACACTACACCGGCGGTATAGGTCGGCGTACTGACCGGCTGCGCAGAGCCGGTGATATAGAATGCCTCGAGCGCATGACGACCGAACTCGCTAAGCAACTGGATGAGCGGCGAGTAGAGGTAGAAGAGGATCCTCTAGCAGCCAATCCGCTCTTTGTCAAGGAGATGATCGAGATGCTGGTACCAGCGAAAGCGGGGGAGGAACTACCCATCACGGTACAGCTGGACGGTTTACGCGTCATTATCAACGAGGAGGATCTTGATAAGATACAGGATGTTGAGATAGGGACACGAAAGCTCTCGGAAATAGCGACGATCAGCAAATCATTCTTCAGGGGCTATCTGGTGAAGATACGACCGGAGTCAGAGGTGGGGAGTATTTTTTGACGTAACCCGGAGACCCCTGCATTTCCACTGCAGGCCTCAGTTCTTTAACTGGTCAGGGGATGGTCTCGAGATACCGCTCAAAATCCTCGTATATGATGTTCCCTACCACGATAACGTCTGCATATCGCGACATCTCCAGAGCGGTCTCATGAGAAGTGATACCACCGCCATAGAAGAGTGTTGCATGGCTTAAAACCTCGTTCACGGCCTTCACTATAGCTGGATCGCCGTATTTTCCACTATACTCGACATAGACGATGGGAATACCGAGATATTTCTCTGCGTACTGCGCGTAGGCACACACCTCTTGTGGGGTAAGTAGTGTTGATGCCCTCGTGAGCTGCGCGACCGCAGATTCTGGATTGAGTACGATATATGCCTCTGCGTAAACCTTGTCCCAATTAACGGCGTAATGCTGGATCCAGTTTTTGTGCTTACCGACGATCCATTGTAAATCGCCGGTATTCAGTACCAGCGGAACGAAGATGAAATCAACATCGTCTTCTAGCACAGCTTCCGGAGTGGCTGGTTCCAGGATCTTAGGTATGTCAAAAGCTCTGAGCTGCTCGGTTAACCTGGCGACCTTCTTGTCGGTGATGTTCTGCGTGCCCGAGATCATAAGGGCATCTGTTCCGCTATCCGCGATCCTCTTCAATTGCTGAACTGAGATCGGCTTGTCAGGATCGAGCTTTGTGACATGCTTCCACGTAGACCAGGGCTTTTTGGGTGTGGGGCTCATCTCTATGCTACACACTCTGTAATGCTTGTCGGGTTATAAATCGCGCGGGTTTCTCTCGAGATGGCGGAGCGGCATGATAGTGACGATAATGAGAGATGCTACTGCCAACGTCAATAGACAAATAAACTCATCAGTGCAGCGCGCGGCAGACAAAATTATTTTTCGCTCTGGGACGCGGATTATTACCGCATTTTGATGAGCAGATCGTTTATCTTCTCGCCGTGATACCCCAGCACACCACCTTGGGTGTAGCTTCTCTTAATTCCGCTATGCCCTTTCCGAGGAGGATGCAGCCGGAATACTGGTTTTATACCCTGTGCTGCGAGCTCTTTCATCGTTATCTGGCTGCTGGTCAAGGCATGCGCAAGCTCAGAGAATGTCGAAACCGAGGTCTTATCACGAATAAGCTCTTCCGATAGTCGTTGCCCGCCGGTTATGCGCCCGCGATTGCGCAACAGAGACTCCAATATCTCTTCAGAAATCTCACCCCACGCTACATAATCTTTCACCTTGCGGATCATGCCTCGTGAATACTCGTTATCCTCCGCCACCACACAATGATTGACCCGGTGCAGCCTGAGCAGCTCGAGCGTGTACTTAATATCAGGACTGGCATTCACGTCTCCCCGTAACCGAATAATGGCGTACATTGCTCCTTATCTCACTCCACCGTTTTCATGAGTGAGGTCCTGCGTAGCGCGTCATAGGTGGCAAAAGCTTGAGTGAAGGTCGTCCTGGTCTGCCCTTTGGTCTGGCCCCACACATCCTTCACGCCTGCGAATTCGAGCACGCGTTTGGGGATGTCACCGGTGGCCAGGCCGATGCCTTTTGGTGCTGGTTTCAGCGTAATCACGACACTGCCAGCTTTACCTTCTATCTTAAACGGTATCGAATGAGTCTCACCGCAGTTACACTCCCATGAGCCGCAACCTCGTGTTATATGCGTTACCCCTAGCTTTGCTGCTCTCACTGCCTTCACTATCCCATTGCGCACCAATGCGTCCTTTCCTAACCCGATCCCCATATAGCCATCGCGATCTCCAACGATGGCACATACCCTGAATTTGACGCGCCTACCGGAATCGGTCATGCGCTGCACCAGATTAATATCCAGCACCTCCTCACTCAGCTCAGGCAGCAATGCGTCAACAATCTGGTATTCTTTCAGCGGATATTTAGATGAGAGTGCTTCCTGGATGGAGGAGATCTCCCCGCTTTTGACGAGCATACCCAGCCGTGTGGCTGGCATCCATTCTGCGACGACACCCTCTTTATCATCAGCGTATCTCTGTCTCGATCTTCTCTCACTCATTCTGTATCTTTGTCCCCCTCGCTCACCGCAACCCCACAAATAGCTGATTTAACCGTTCTGACATGATCAGAAAATGTGACATCTCCTTTGTACGCTCCAATATGCACTCCCGTTAGCCGCTCTTCAGCTGGGAACACGGCAGGGTCATGCGGGATGATCATGCCACTATCAACGGCACCCTTCAATGCAGCATAGACATTCGAGCCATGGATCGGCGTCTGGCGCCCAATATCGAGAATACCAGCCTCGTAGCCCGACCGCCGCGCTCGAGTCCCAAACACGAGTCCGGTCAAGTAGGCTGCGCAGCAACTTGATAAGCTACCTGAATAGCCAAACGCATGCAATTCCGAGGATGACACGGAGATGAGCGTGTGATCGCCCACAGGCTCTGTTGTGATTAGTTGCATACGTATGTAGCGATTACTTGGCCTGACGACGACACGCGGAATCCGGCTCAAGAGCAACCGAAGCCTGCGCCTATAATCGGTCTTCCCTTCCCGTCTGCGGCGAAAGGGCACGCGGTAGGTAGGACTCCTACCTTTTCCCATTTGGTTATCTTTCCTCCCGTGCGAGCAACTCGTGAGTGGCTATATATTCGTTCAAGTGAGCTACGTTCCTGAAGTCACCACCGTTCGCCTTGTTATAGAGCATACGATAAGCGGTTTTATCCAGGGCTTCATCAGCGCGCAACTCTTTCAATCTGCGTCTTAACGCGCGAATCTTGGTCATCCAGCGCGCTTTCTTCTTTGTTCGGGCTCCACGAGCACCCTTTCTGCTGCCGTGCCCTTTGCGGCGTCCCATAGCTTTCTGCCGTAATGCTACCCGAGCCCGTCCCCTGCTGATACCTTGCTTCTGGATCTTCTGGATGACGCCATCTTCGATCAGTCCCCGGATATCCTCGCGCGTTATAGCTTCCGCTACGTCCCCCCCGGCATTTGGGTCGATCCAGACACTTCCCTGGCCCACATGGAGGACCTTCGCTGCGATTCTCCGCTGCTTCGTGAGATTGACCATCACTCTTATCCTCTCTCGCTTCTCATCCTCCTGCAACACCCGTCATACCGGCGCGGGTGCCAGGAGGGTATCAAGACCCTTCTTTACTATTCCTACTTTACCTATATCTTTATTTAATCTCGAAAGGGCAGACTCTAGGGACTGGAACCCCGTTATGTGCCACCGATCGAGGAGCCCGCTATCGAGTTCAGAGACCACGGCGAGGTCTATCATCTCCATCACCTTACGAATATAAAATGCTTTGTGGCCGCCGAGCACAAAGTGTGTTTGGATAGCGTTCTCGGCGGTGGCGTACGTGGGGAAGGTATCCATCCATTGTTCAAAGAGCGCATCGCCGATGCCGTCGGGGCATTCAGCAAGGAGCAGGAGCGTTCCGCCGGGTGCAACGGCACGGTAGCAGTTCTCTATCGCTTTTGCTGCTTGATAGAGGTTCTTATCTTTGGGCGCTCCGCCGGCGCTGACGATGAGCAGATCGAAAAGTGCGTCAGAGGTGCGGCAGAAGAACTCGCGAGCAGAACAGACGCCCTGCAAGAACGCAAGCTCCATGGAGCCCGCGCAGGCTTGATCTATCTGATCCGGCGCTGAAGCGATCACGTTAAGGATGAAATCAGGTGGTGCTAGGAGCGCTGCTTCCAGCATATCGAGATGTACCGGGTTCCCATCGAGGTTCGCGGATCTCGCTTGCTCGTGAACCAGCAGTGCATGGTTTGCCTGAATGCTCTCACGTGCAGCAATCCCCGGGAGGATGCTCTTCCGACCACCCCCAAAGCCTGCATAATAATGCAGGGTAATATCACCCGTCAAAATCTTGATATCCGCGTTCGTGTAGACGCTATTGAGCTTAACGGGAGTGCCCCGGCTGGTGATACCTACCGGGGTAAGATTATGAGCATCACAGTCATGAATGCAGACACGCAGAAGCCCGTAGTAATTGCCCAGTATTCGACGCAGATCAGCATCAGAGGGTGGTTGATGAGTCCCGCAGGCGACCAGAACCGTTATACGGTCCAAAGCTGCTGCCCCCAGCTCTTCCAGCAAGGCTGCGAGCATGAGTTCGGTCGGTGCTGCTCGGGTATGATCATCGACCACGATAACGATCGAAGGCGAGACCTGGCTGGCTACTATCTCGCGCAGTGGCGGTGTTCCCCGAGGTTTTCTCAGAGCTGCCCTGAGGCATTCTAACGGCAGGAGCTTGCTCTTACGGAGCGCGTCTTGAGCTTCTATGTCCAGCACGTCCGCCTCGAGCTCGAGCTCAAGCGTGCGGTGTCCGTACGGTAGCTGGATATGTGCCATGGTTTTGTATAGTTATTCTATGTATTTAGGGCATTTAATCGTTTTAGAGACGAACGGAAAGTGTCGATCAGGACTCGGTCGGGAGACGAAGGTGACCCGAGCCCCAAGATAAGCAGAGGTCTCCGAGGCTGGGAAGCCTGTTCCAGTGGAAAGGTAGGGGTCCCCGGGGTGTTCTTTTTCTGGGCAGGGCTGGTAAGGGATCGATTTCGACGGTGAGGAGGCGGCGATATCCTAAATAAGCGGTCGAGGTTGCTTCTCTTCCGGGAGCACGGGTAGTGACATAGTATTAACCACGAGCGGTGCCTCAACCTCCTTTGCGCGCTCAAGCAGGACATCCTTTCCCCGGGAGGTGAGTGCGAAGATCGGTATCGCAGTTCCAGCTTGAAGTAGCGCTTTACGAGGAGCAAGCTCACGAATGTGCGCCGATGCGCAGGCAGTGACAAGATCTACGGTATCGCAGAGAGCGTCCGCAGCGTCACGTGTGATACCCGTGAGATGTACGGCGAAGAGCAGTGCTGATGAGCTGAGTGCACGGCAGCGCTGCGCGGTCGCCAGATCCGCAACGGTGACACCCACGCTGGTATGGCCGGACTCAAGCGCGTTTTGCAACCCGGCGACCTGATCTATCCGGGGCGGCTCGAGCACCTCGCCACCATGCGCCTCGATCTTCTGGATAATGCCTTTTACCGGACAGGTCTCGATCACCCCGCTCAGGCGGGCTCCGATGCCCTGAACGAGTGAGGGATTCGAGGTGATCACTGTCCCTGCACCTTCGCAGACGGTAACGGTGCTATCGAGCAGGTGCCGGCGGAGCGCGGTCATGAAGGTCTCGGAGGCGCCGAACCCGACGAACGTATCCAGCTCTAGCACGCGGTCTTTGGTGCAGAGCCCAAAGTCCTGAATCCTGAAGGTGATATTCTCCCTTATTCGCGCCTCGGTGAGCTCAGGAATACCACGCATCTTCTCCCAGAGCCGGCAATACCGGATCAGAGGCTCGCTGACCTCGACCACCTCGCCATCTTCAACGACGATGCGAGCTCGGCCCAGAGCCTCAAAGACGTGACGCTCCTTTTTCATTGCTCTGTCTACATACCACTAACTCAGACAGAAAAGTTAAAGGTAGAGCGGGCGCTTGTCTTACGTACCGGCGACCATCGCAGTTACTCTCACCACGGTGTGCCATGAAGTTGGACCTGACGGCGGATGCACGGGATGCGATCGAGCGAGCAGGAGAGGAGCCGTTTTCGGCTATTAATACTGCCAATGGCATATCGGCTGATGCTTTCTGCTCGCTCCTTGATGAGCTCCTCCGGTTCATCTGTACCTTTGAGGAAGCGATCGGGCTGCAGAGTGCTCGCAGTAGTGTGGGTGAGCGGCTGCACGAGGCGATCCGCGCGAAACGGGCAACAGTCGAGCAGCATCTCGCGGATCAATACTTCTCGCTGTACCTGATCCCCACGGATACAGCGTACATCTTGCTGGAGAATTACGAGCTGGAGCGGCTGCGCTTGCGGCTCACACGCAGCTATCAGGGGTACAATTTCACGGTGTTACGATTCTTGCTGACCCGCGTGGCACATGAAGACACACATGCGCATCTCCTCAGAACGGATTATGCGCGGTTGTTCGCGGAGCTGGTGGATCGCACGGAGGCCAGACTGAAGGAAGCGCAGCTCCCCCCGCGGGTGACGCTCCAAGAGGCTCCGGAGGACTTGACGGCACCGATGTTTCTGAAGGAGCGAGAGGAGGTGGCGGCCCGAAACATGCAACGATTTGCTTTGAACGCGTACTTAAAGGAGTTTTACGAGCGTGATCCCGCGCGCTATGGCTTGCTGGGCGTGCCGCTGTTCCTGCCGCCGCATCCCGAGGTCGTCGCGGAGATGAAGCGGGTAACGCATGGTACCGTCGTGTTCAGGAGCGGCTTTGTGAGCAGCTATCGTCGTGTCCTGGCAGAGTATGTAGGGGCGATAGCCTCGAGTAAGGAGGGCATTCACGAGAGCGCACGCAGGTACCTGCACTCACGTACCAAAGCGCTGATAGCGCAGGCGCAGCAGTGCGTGGAGGGCGATTACAGCGGTGTGAAGGCGCGCGAATGCGAACGGGTCTGGCGGCCGGGGCGCGGCATGAAGGTGTAGGTGCATGAACAGGGACGTCATCGGTATACTTAAAGCGCGAGGCTTGCGACCTGAGCGCCGACTCGGCCAGTACTTCCTGACGGACGAAGGTGTAGCAACGCGTATGATCACTTATGCCGCCGTGATGCCTAACGATATCGTTTTAGAGATCGGAGCAGGCGCGGGGAGCCTTACCGAGCTCCTGAACCGAGCGGCGAAGCGGGTGTATGCAGTGGAGAAAGATCAGGCACTGGCGGCGTTGCTCAGGGAGCGGTTTGAGACGGCAGCGAGCGTAACAGAGATACTGGAAGGCGACGTGCTGGAGCTGTCCTTACCGAAGTTCGACAAAGTGGTAGCCAGCATACCCTTCATGATCTCAGCGCGGCTCACGTATAAACTCCTGCTCCATGAGGCCGGTTTTGGTCTCGCCGTCCTGCTGATACAGCATGAGTTTGCGGAGAAGCTGGTGGCGGCACCTCGTACGGAAGCATACGGTCGTCTTTCGGTAGTGGCGCAGGCGCTTACGGATGTCGAGGTTCTGGAGACGGTACCACGAGGAGCGTTCTATCCGCCAGCCCCGGTGATCGGGGCGGTGGTGCGGCTGCAGGAGAGCGCGGCGAAGCGTGATCTGATAGGGGATAAGGCTCAGTTTCTCGAGTTCGTGACGGCGGCATTTGCGCAGCGGCGGAAGAAGCTGAAGGCGGTTTTTAAGGGCCTCTACGGGGAGGAGCACGCGAGGTGTGCGGACTTGGAGCAGCGACCGGAAGAGCTGACACCCGAGGCATTTATACGGCTGGCGCTATGGCTCACGAGTAAACCTTAGACCCCGAGCATCATTCTGAGCGTATTTCTGACCGCAGGTGCCAGCCCGATCATGAGCAGCGCGAGCAGCACGAGATTCCTGAGCTCTGCCTCGTCATCCGCGGTGAACTGTGTATCAAGCACATAGAGAATGGGAACGAGGATTCCGAGCTTAAGGAGAAACATGCCCGCGGCGGTGCCGGTATGTTCGACGAGCAGCCCTTCGATCACGTGTTTACCGACGTACCCGAGCAGATCAATGCCGATGAATGATGAGGCGGCGTCGAGCAGATGAGCGGCGAGAACGGCGAGATTCAGGCGATCAGTAAGGAATCGGCGGTTACCTTTGGAGGCGAGCGCAGAGATCGCACCGGTGAGCGCGCCGGCGATGCCAATCACGGCGATGGGTACCCACGGCACCGCGATGTTCGCGAAGACGATCAGGAGCGCGAGATTGGCAAGGCACCAGAGCAGCCCGAAGAGCCCGAACACGTGCGTGTAGTGTACGGCCACGACGCGGCGTGCTTTCGTTATTTGGACGGCGAGGACGAGCAGAGTGACGCAGCAGCCGAAGACGAGGAAGAAGATGAGGGGCGTGATGAGCAGGTAGCTCAGTGGCGGCCTCACCAATTCCGCGTCCTCGATAACACGCAGCGTCGCGCCGACCACAATATAGGGCACGACAGCAGCAATGAACCGCCGGTCGATCTGGATCTTGAGCCCCTGCAGCAGTTTCAAGGTGAGGAAGAGGAAGGCGACGAGGACGAGCGCCCACGTGACGGTGTTCACGATATTATAGCCGGTATCGTGGGTGATAGGGTGGATGTAGTAGGTGGTGATAAACTCGCGGAGTGCGTCGATCATCTCTTCACGGTTGTAGTAATTGAGCGGCTAGATGGAAAAGGTTGGGAAAGGTTATATACGAAAACGGCCAGAACCTACCAGTGAGGTGGTATTAAACGTCGAAGGATATGCTACCCGTCAATATCCCCACGCTTCATGAGATCGTGAAGCTCAGGGAAGAAACAGACACCGTCAAGACCTTCAGCTTTTACGCGCCCGAGATTGCCGGGATATGCCAGCCCGGGCAGTTCGTGATGGTCTGGGTACCCGGCGTTGATGAGATACCGATCTCGATCGCGCTGGCTTTGCAGGATGGTCAGCTCGAGCTGGCGATCGCGGATGTCGGGGACTGCTCGCACCGCCTGCATGAGCTGCACGAGGGCGAACTCGTGGGTCTGCGCGGTCCTTATGGTACCGGTTTTACCCTCACGGGCGCTCGGATCTGCATGGTTGCGGGCGGCTATGGCGCGGCACCACTCCGGTTCGCGGCCGCAACGGCACGAGCACACGGTCGCACAGTGACGGTGATTCAGGGCGCGCGCTGCGCTACAGATCTTCTGTATGTCACCGGTTTTGGTGATATGGGCTGTGACGTGCATGTGTCGACCGAGGATGGCTCGCAGGGCCAGTGTGGTGTGTGCACGGCCGTGCTGGAAGCGCTCTTACACGGAGGTGCGGCGTTCGACTCAGTGCTCACCTGCGGTCCGGAATTAATGATGCAGCGAGTCTGTGAGCTGACGCAGCAGGCGCAGATACCGACGCAGCTGTCCGTGGAGCGGATCGTGAAGTGCAGCTGTGGTGCCTGCGGTGCGTGCGACCTTGGTGGGTATCTGGTCTGTAAAGACGGACCGGTGTTCACGGCCGAGGTACTGGCACAGACCGAGTTCGGGTGCTGGACGCGAGCGAAGAGCGGCAAACGCGTCTCGGTCAGCGCACCAGGTGCAGAGAAGGCAGAGCTGCTATCCTATCCGTTGCGTGATCTCACACCTGAGCCGGAGCCGCTTCTGCAGACCTCGGTATGTGGCATCGCTTTATCCAACCCGTTGCTGAACGCTGCGGGTTTCGGGTTCTCCGGTCGGTTGCTGTACCGGTACGCAGCAGCGGGTGCGGGCGCGGTGGTGACGAAATCGATCGGTCTGGAAGAGCGCGAAGGTTACCCGAACCCGACGTTTCTCGAGCTGGAGCCGCGGAGCTATGTGAATGCGATGGGGCTGCCGAATCCTGGTATCCGGGACTACGGTATCGAGCTGGAGGAGGCGCGGCATGCGAACGTCCCGGTCATCCTCAGCATCTTCGGCAAGAGCGTGGAAGAATGCTGTTCAGTAGCTCAGATCGCGCGCGAGTGTGATTATCCCGTGGCGATGTACGAGTTCGACGCCTCGTGCCCGCATTCGGAATTCACGGCGGTCGAGAACAACCCGCCACTGCTAAGCGCGATCGTGAAGGCAGTAAAAGAGCTGGTGAGCCCGAAACCGCTGGCCGTGAAGATCTCGCCGAATATCGGCGCGCCGGTTGGGTTGGCGCTGCTCGCGCAGCAGGCGGGTGCAGACGCGATCACGGCGATCAACACGGTGATTGCTCGTCCGGTGGAGCATCGTCTTGAGCTACCGTATTTAGGGAATCCACTGGGCTATGGTGGTAAATCGGGCAAGGATCTGACGGTGGGCGGGAAGCGGATCGTATATGAGCTGTACCGTGAATTAGAGCTACCGATCATTGCGGTGGGGGGTATCTTCAGCGCGCAGGACGTGCTCGATTATGCGCGGAACGGTGCCGCTCTCTTCCAGATCGGGAGCGCGCTGGTGAGTGACGGGTTTGAGGTTTTTGGACGGGTCAAGCGGGAGCTGCAGGAATACCTTACGGCTCAAGGGTATACGAACATAGGGGAGCTTGTGGGTGAGGCGCATCGAAGGTGAACGGAGGGGGCTATCGCGAGGTTAATTTTGAGCGCAGAAAGGGCGGTTTCATGGAGATGGAGAACGATGCGGTGATGGAGACGTTGATGAGAAAGGGAACGGTATTGGGTGCTCCATGCTCAAGGTGAGTGCGTTTCGCCGCTTGCTGGAATCCGAAGCCCTTTCGACTCTGCGCGGAACGCGACCGCCCAGGTCGTGAGCGCGCTGGTGAGTGACGGGTTTGAGGTTTTTGGACGGGTTAAGAATGGCAGGTGAGGCGAGTAGACGGTTATGACGGCGGGCGGCTCAGCTAGATGGGTTATATATAGTATACCTGTGGCGATACGGTTATTCCGTTTCAACTAAGGGTTCAACATGAATGGTAGGCTCGACGAGCAGCTCCTTTCTAATAGCTTTTTCCACCGTAGTCGCTAAGTCGTGCGCTTCTTTCAAGTTCATTTCAGGGGGGAGTTTACAGTGAAGCGTTAATTCGACATGGTCTCCGTATCGATGTAGATGTATGTGATGGACGCAGGATGCAGCGGGCGCACGGTTCTGCACCAGTTTTCGTATTTGCGCTTCAACTGCCGGATCGGGTTTTTCGCCAAATATCGAGCTCACCGCACCTTTAAAAATCCCATACGTCGCGTACAGAATGAGTGCTGAAACTGCCATGCCCATAACGCCGTCAATCCACCACAGCCGTGCACCAGCTAAGGCGCCAATGACGATCAAGCCCGAAGCGATGGCATCACTGCGGTGGTGCCAGCCCTCAGCTCTGAGCGCGTGCGAGTCGATCTTTTTACCCGCCCACAGCGCAAATTGCGCGATGCCTTCCTTTACTATAACGGAGATGCCAAACACGATTATAGCGAGCAGGGTAAATTGAGCGGCCTGATAGTTCAGCAATCTCATGATCGACTCTTTTAAGAACAGAAAGCCGATAACGGCAAGTAGTGTGCCAATTATGATTGCCCCGATCGATTCTGCCCGGCCATGGCCAAACGGATGGTGCTCATCTGCCGGTCGCGCCGCGATCCAGAAGCTCAGCAGGATTATGAGTGAGGTGAACGTATCGGACATGGTATGCCATGCATCGGCGATCATGGCCACAGAACCGGATTTTATGCCTGCCCAGTACTTAAGCCCAAAGAGGAGCACGTTGATGCCGACTGAGAGCAACCCTGCAGTATAGCCCAAACGCTGCGGTTTGAGGTGCATCGAGTTCTGTCCTTCATTAATATATCTTCTCATTAGCATCATTTACCTGCCCTTTTCTCTCCCAGCACCGGTTTTGGTCGAAATGTTATATATGGCATAATCATTCATCAAGAAGAATTCGTTGTATAACGCACAGGAACACAGCGTAAATGAGGAAGGCCAACAATTCATGGATTTACCATCACAGGTAGAATCGGGCAAAACGATTTAAATCCAACACCTCGAAATCTACGAACTTTTGGATGTCTTTAGCCTCGGTTAATAGAACATCGGCATACACCCTCGCGGTAGCCGCGATAATGCAATCGGGTAACACCTTTATCTGCTCGTGCAACTCGCATACTACAGGCAAGGTATCCAGCGAAAAAATTGGTTTGGACTCGATTTTTGATGACAGAATGCTCTTCATGCCGGTATAAAACCGCCTTTTGGCTGTCTCATTACCCGCCATGTGCCTGCTCGCTTTGCCAAAAAGCTCGAAGAGCGAGAGTTCGTTGACGATGAATAAGTGGTTCGCTGAGAATAACTGCTCAAGCAGGTCCTCAGGCACATCAATTTCAATGCCAACAGCGGGCAGTAAGTAGGTGGTATCCAGGAGCACGTTCATCGTTCCACGAGTTCCTCTGCGAGCTCTTTGCGCTCCTGCTCGAACTCCTTCACGGTCGTTTTCGCGAATTTCGGCAGTTTCAGTGCAGTGAGCAGGTCGGGAACCGGCTCGACGATCAGCTTGGAATCTTCCACCCGATAGATGACCTTATCGCCACTCTTCAAACCGAGCGTGTTCCGAATCTCTTTAGGCGGGAAGAGCTCCCCCTTCTTGCCCACGATGCCTTCAGCGCTCAGAGCCTCATCACCATTCACCATATAACTAACAGGATGTCGAGTAGTAACATTTTTACCGGATTCAGGTCCTTTTGCCAGAATATTCATGCACCGTCAGATGGACAGGAAGCTCCTCTTGCTGACGACTTCGGATTGGTGGAGACCGTATTTAGGGGGTATCAACGCGCGATAGGGCTAAGAAGGGTGTAATCGCTAAAAGAAATCGGTCAGTGTCCTCTGATTCTTCACGTCCGTCTCCGCCCCGGGTTCCTCTTTCGGTTCTTCCGGAGCGGGAATTCGTTTCACCGCGCGCATCGCAGCGGCAAGGTCCAGATCCTCTTCAGACGCCCGAGCTTTTCTTCGTTCAGTGAGGAGATCAGCGGCCTTTTGATGAATGTGCTTTGCGGTTTCTTTTGTCGCGTCGTCCTCGGTATTCCCGAGCAGGAACGTTATTTCAGGCACGTTCAGTTGCAAGATAGCCGCCAGCTCCGCAGCCTTTTGCTCATCAGCGAAGAGCAGGGGTAAGACGGGCACGACGGAGAATAACGCGTAGCTCCGTGGCAGTTTACTGCAGGTGGCGATCCGCTGTGCGAGCGCTTCTTGCATCGCGCCGGCACGCCGCTCCTCGCCTTCCGGGAGTTTTGCATGCATCCAGGGCGTCTTGAAATAGTGCTGTTTGCGCTGCTCCCAGCCTTCCGTGCGTGCATCTTGTCTGCCGTGCTGCAGTGTTTTGGCCGCGAGCACGCCGCCGGCCATCACGCTCGAGGCATAGCGCCAGAACTTGTAATTCTCACGTCGCCGCACACGGCCCAGGAAGAGGTCCGCGCGGCTGAGGTAGTGCAGCCCGTGTAAAAAGCTCGCGGGGTCATACTCGTCGGTGAAATTCTTATAGATCCACTGGATGCTCTCGTCCGGCGTCTTGTCCAGGTTCCGGAGCGCGACCAGTGCAGGTTGCAGCTCGTTGCCTTCTGCGCTAAAGATGATCCGAAGCACGCCAAAGATATCCTCCTCCACGTCCCGGCCACCGGTCGTTATGTCCGCTTCGGAGATATGTTCCACATCCCCTTCAGCTATCGCGAGCGCCTGCAGATCGTTGATCGCGGACCGCAGATCTTCACGCGCATTCTTGGCAAGTGCAATGAGCGCCGGATCCTCGATCGCTATCCCTTCCTGCTCACTGATCCGCTTCAGTATCCGGAAGACCGTGCCCGATTTTATCCGCTGGAATGCAATCACCCGACAATTCCGGATCAATCCCGCAGCCATCTTGAACCGGTCGTTGGCCGTGAGGATGATCGGTTGGGTGCTCCTTTTCACGATCTCAGTGATCGCTTTTGTGCCGCCGCGGTCCTCGTTGCCGTGCAGATTGTCCGCCTCGTCCAGGATGATCAACCGAGGTCGGTGCGTGAAGGTCGTGCTCGTGGACGCGGGCCCGACGATGCTCCTGATCACACCGGCGTTGCGTTGATCCGAGGCATTGAGCTCGATCACCTCCCAGCCTTTTTCGGCCGCGAGCGCGTAAGCGGCGGAGGTTTTACCGCAGCCTGCAGGCCCGTGGAGCAGTGCGGCCTTCTTCGACTTCGGTCTGAAGACGTTCTCGGCCCACGCGCGCAACTCATCGAGCGCTTTCTCATTGCCCACGACGTCCCGTAACCGTTTGGGCCGGTACTTCTCGGTCCATTCCACACTGCCCACCTGCATGCCGCTCTCTCTCTATTATAGTACACATATCATTAAGCGCGAAACGGCATAAGTGCTTCCGTATGGTCGCCTCTACGCGGCATGGCAGGTAGTAACCGTATAAGTACTTATTGGAGTACAGAGAACCGGGAAGTAGGGCGATGAGTGATGCGATCAAGCGCCAGGAAAAAGATCGAGCAGCCGTATCTGCAGCCGCACTGGTCAAGGACGGTATGATCATTGGCCTCGGCACGGGCTCGACCGCGGAGCGAGTGATCCGACTGCTGGGTGACCGTGTGAAGGCGGAGGGGCTCGCGATTCGTGGCGTGCCCACCTCGTTGCGAACAGAACTGCTAGCCATCGAGTGCGGCATACCCCTCACGTCGCTTACCGCGCATCCACTGCTGGATCTCGGTATTGATGGTGCTGATCAGGTCGATGCGCGCCTCAATCTCCTCAAAGGCGGCTGGGGCTCGCAGACGCGCGAGAAGGTGGTCTCCTACGCGGCGCAGAAACTGATCATCTGCGTGGAGAGCGTGAAAGTGGTGGAGCACCTTTACCGGCCGGTTCCGATCGAGGTGCTGCCCTATGCGGTAACGGTCGTGTCGCAGCAGGTGAACGCGCTCGGCGGTAAGCCCGGGCTGCGGCTCGACGGCAGTCGCGGCGGCTATTTCATTACCGAGCAGGGCAATCTCATCATTGATGCGGATTTCGGCGTTATTCGCGATCCGAACGAGCTGAGCGTGGCGCTCTCCGCAATCGTTGGCGCGGTCGAGCACGGGATCTTCACGAACGCCGCAGAGGTTCATGTGGGTACGGCACAAGGTGTTACGATATTAAAGAAAGCGAGCGTAACGAAAAGGAAAGGCGAAGCGTAAGGAAGTAAGTAAGGAAGAGACGAGGCGCGATAAAGATGAAGTTGTTGGTAAGCCCGAGGGATGTAGAGGAGGCGAAAGCGGTGATCCGTGGCAGGGCGGACATAGTCGACGTAAAGAACCCGAAGGAGGGCTCGCTGGGTGCGAATTTCCCCTGGGTGATCAAGGCGATCAAGGAATTGGTGACGCGTGAGGGTGGCAACGGGATGGAGCTCAGCGCTGCAATCGGCGATTTCGATTTTAAGCCCGGAACGGCATCACTGGCGGCTCTTGCTGCGGTCTCCGTGGGCGCGGATTACGTAAAAGTTGGTTTGTTTAAGATAACCACGAGCGAGCAGGCGATCGAGTTGCTTGCGGGCGTGGTCCGAGCGGTGAAAGAGTATGATCCCACGAAGAAAGTGGTTGCGGCATTCTATTCTGATTATAAACGTATCAACTCGATCTCGCCCTTTGCGATCACGGAGATCGGTAACGCGGTGAATATCGATGTCTCCATGGTGGACACGGGCATCAAAGATTGCCGATCGACCCTGGAGTTTCTCGGTGAGGACGAGCTTCGGACGTTCGTGGCGGAATCAAAAGCGCTTGGGCTGGATACCGCGCTTGCCGGCGCGCTGACCTTTGACGATCTCCCGGCGATCAAGGCGATCAATCCGGACATCCTCGGTGTCCGCGGCATGGTCTGCGGCGGCGACCGTAACTCGAGCGTACGGGCCGAGCTGGTCAGCAAGTTGCGAAGGCTGATCGCGGAGTGAAGTAATGAACGTCCGAGGGAGACAGAGAAGAAGAACGTCAACAGTTTCAACAGCCGATTTTCTGGAGCTCGCGTACGGGCGGGCTGGACAAAAGGGGCGACATCTTCATCAAGATGGGAGAGCTTGAGAAGCTCGAACGAGAAGCGGGCGACTTCGCTAAGCGGTTAAGGAAGTTGGACCGAGTAGGACACGCGCGTTCTTCGCTATGATCAACGATACCCCCTCTTTGATGGGGAGACTGAGCGCTTTTTATGATAGCTTCAATACATTCGCAGAAGAGACGAGCAATAAATCCCTCATGGAACTTTCTGCGGATGAGCAGATAGAGCTAGGGCGTAGGTGCAAGGAATTATCACTGCTGGTTGCCGAGCTCGTGGACAGTATGGATTGAGTGTGTATACCGGGTATTCATCCGCAAGCTCTTATTACGCGCGCACCACGTGCACAGCGGTCGCCTTGAAGGTTGCGTAGACCTCATCCCCCTGCTGCAGGTTGAGTTCGTCTCGTGCTTGCCAGGTAATGAGCGATACGAGCCCGTTATTCACTTTGACCCGAATCACCGGCCCAACCTCATGTATGCGCTCTATTCGCCCTTTTATGACGTTCCGGGCACTGCTCTGATCCACGTGCTTTGAGATGATGATATTCTCGGGCCGTACGAATGCCTTGACCGCACCATCACGGAATTCAGATACGGCGTAGACCACGGTGTCCGAATCAACGTTAATCTCTGCCACCCCGTGGTCGTTGTTGCGAATCACGCCGCTTAGTATGTTCTCGATCCCGACGAAATCCGCTAATTCTTCGTTCAGCGGTTTGTTGAAGATCTCTTTCGGTGTGCCTACCTGCACGACCCTGCCCCGCATCATCACGGCAATTCTATCCGCGAGCAGCATCGCCTCTGTCTGATCGTGCGTCACGTGCACCATGGTGATCCCGCATTCGGCTTTTACCCGTTTCAGTTCATCGCGCATGTAATCCTGCGTTCTTCGATCCAGCGCGGAGAGCGGCTCATCGAGGAGCAGTATCGAAGGCTCTATCGCAACCGCGCGCCCAATCGCCACTTTCTGCTGCTCGCCACCGCTCAAGGTGCCAGGATAGCGGTGCGCAAGGTGCGTGATGTTCAGCCAGTCCATGATCCCCCGTACTCGTTTGCGGCTGGCCTCCGCGGCGCCCCCCTTATGCACTCGCAGCCCGAAGAGGATGTTCTGCTCCACGGTCTTGTGGGGGAAGAGCGAATAATCCTGGTAAATGAACCCGATGCCCCGCTTCTCCGCGGGGAGACCGGTAACCTCCCGTCCTTCAACCCAGACCTCACCGCGATCAGGGATGTAGAACCCGGCGATGGTCTCGAGGAGCAAGGTCTTACCGGCGCCCGTGGGGCCGAGGATGACGAAATACTCACCCTGCTTTACCTCCAGATTGATCTCCTGCAGCTTGAACTCCTTCCAATCCTTGTACAGGTTCTTCACGCGGATCATTGTTCCTGTTATTTACCGCTTCCTCCAGCGTGGCAGCCGGAGCACGATAAATATCACCAGACAGATCGTGATGAGCAGCACGGAGATCGGCCGTGACATACGCAGTCCAAACGAGGTGAACTTCTCGTAGATCAGGATCGGCGCGGAGATCGGGTGGTATGCGAGTATGAGCACGGCGGAGAATTCGCTGATCGCGCGGCCCCAGGTGAGTATCGCGCCACTCAGTATCGAGGGGAATGCGAGCGGGAAGGAGATCTCGCGGAAGGTCCGCCAATGTGACGCGCCCAGTGAGCGTGCGACATTCTCCAAGCGTGGATCCACATCTTTAAATCCTTCGCGCGCGGTATCGACGAGATACGGGAGGCTCATGAAGAGCATCGCGACCACGATCCCGGCATACGCGTCCGTCACGACGATCCCGAGCGACCGCAGCGGCTGGCCAATCACGCCGTAGCGCATGAAGACGCCGTAGAGCGCAATACCCGCGACGATGTGCGGGATCATGAGCGGCACGTCAACGATGCCCTCGATGATGCTCTTGCCCCAAAAGTTCTTGCGTGCGAGGAAATAGGCCAGGGGCACGCCGAAGATGAAGGCGACAAATGTCGCAACGAGCGCCGTGGAGAGGCTGATCCAGATAGACCTGAGCACCACGGGGTCCACCGCGACCGCGATAAGCCCTGCGACGTCCTTCGTTTGCTGGTAAAACATGTTCCCCAGCGTGATCACGACGAACGCGACGAGAACGGACCCTAAAAGGACTGAGAAGATATAGAGCTTCTCCCGTTTCACCTGCTCCCAGGTCCACGTTGAGAAGATTTTCATGGTGCGTTGCCTCACGGTGCTATTTCTTTTGTCACCAGAGCACTAAGCTCCTATTAAGCCGCCGTGTGTGAACCAGCCCGTCAACGGATGCGGCGTCGAGCGCACCATGGTGCGTCATCCCGGTGGCAGTGTGGTCGGTGCTACCGGAATCGGCCCAGGCGAAAGTGCCGTTAGTGAGACTCATCGAAGCTTCAGGAAATCTAGACTGCGGCTGCGCCGGAGCTACCAAAATGGGTAGCCCGCGGCGGGCACAACTCGTTATTCCACTTATCGGTCTGATCATCAACGAATGGTTTTCACGTCCCTTCTTCAGATCCACCCGTCCAGCGATATGCAGTTCACATCCATTCATCATAACGACATGATTGAATTATCCACTCGCTCATAAAAACGTTCCGTTTTTCGCGGAGCTTTTTAAAGAAGTGACGCAAACCTGCATTCGGTAGTGAAGAGCCATGCCATTAAGTGCACGGAATCGAATTAAAGGCGTCGTGAAGGGTATTGAGAAGGGCGAAGTGGCCTCTACGATCAAGATCGAGGTTACCGGACCTGCGGTCATCACGTCTATGATCACCCGGGAAGCGGCCGAGGAGCTCAAGCTCAAGGTCGGCGATACGGTGGAAGCGGTGATCAAAGCGTCTGAAGTGATGATCTTTAAGGAATAGATCAGGTAGGTGAGACGGGTTTTGTAAACCGTAACCCCTCTCTTTTCCTTTTTTTACTCTGCACTTTCGCTCCATAAATCCAAGGATTCCTTATCTATCAAGCCTACTGCAGACTCCGGGCACCTTACCGCTGCCGTCGGGTGGTACGATGGGCGGCTGCCCGTTGTCCGCGAAGATCTGCTGGCCGGGTTCGCCAATGACGAATTTCACGTACTCCAGACCACCTTCGCGATTATCGGCAACCGATGGTACGGTTATCCCGTAGACGATCGGTGTTCCTGTCTGGACGCTTCCTGATGCGAGCTCAACCTGAACCTTCTTGTAGATGTCCGCATGTTCTATCGAGCTCAGATCGACGCCCGGTGGCAGATCGACGAATTCGAGATTGTGCTGCACAGCGACGCTCCGGTACTCGAAGGCATAATCAAGCCCGCCTTCCTCCACAAAGGCCACCAGCTCGACCGATTTCGGGCGGATATTGACCTTCGTGGTGTCCGGTTTAAGATCCATAGGCGTCGTTATATAATAGGTTCCGTCTGCTTTCTCCTCGATCGTGATCGCAGTATTGTCAAGGATCAGATCGTCGAAGATCTGGTCATCGCCGTAATTGAGCTCTGCGAGCTTGAAGATCATGACTGATCGATAGCCACAGGGGTCATCGTTCGGATTCGAGAATCCGAAGATCACGCCGGGACGGCGCAGGATCTCGTACCAGTTCTCGGGCGTTATCTCATCGGCGTACATGCTCTTCTCAGCATTATACGCCAGCACAACATCATTGGTCGCAAACCGCACATACCAATCCGCGTAGTCCGGGTACATCATCTCCGGTATCAGGAAATAATCCGCGGATGCGAGCACATCACCATTCTTCCCGATCTCCGTGATCTGCTGTATGCACGCGACACTGCCCATGGATTCACGCCGCACGTCGAACTCGGGATGCAGCGCCTCGAATTGCTGCTCCGCCTGCTCGAGCGGCACCGCCAAACTGCCCGCATGATAGACCTTGATTACCTGCTTATCCTGGGCGCACCCGGGCATACTGCAGAAGGCCGCCGCCACGAGCGTGCATACCAGGAGAAGCCCCAGTATCCCGACTGCTCCTCTCTTTTTTCGCTTCATTTTTTCCGTTCACCTCCCATATCTGCGATATGCAATAGTTGGCCATTCAGCATAAAAGTGTTTCGGTTTCACTTCACAGCGTCCACTGATGACTTGAATTATCGCGCATCAACGGTAGCAGGCCCTACAACGGAGCGGCACTATAACTCCCAGTCGTACTTTCGGTAAACCGCTTTCGCCTCTTCAGTGCGCAGGAACGCCAGAAATTCTTCAGCCTCAGCCGGATTCGGCGCAAAGGTGAAGATTCCTGCATTCGTGCTCCTCCGAATCTGCAGCTCAGGGGGCAGCTCGACGGCCTCGATGGTGGCGGGATGTATAAGGGCAAAGGCGCTCCAGCCGAACGCGACATCCACCTCTTTGAGATTGATCGTCCGGATCAGCGGTGTGCAGCCATCCGCGAAAACGGTGATGTTCCGTCGCACAGCGTCCGTAATGCCCAACGGTGCGGTAATATCGTCCCACACTCCAACAAGACAACCTGAGATGGAGACGGAAATACGCACGCCCTCGTGCGTAAGATCACTGAGGCCTGTTATGCCCTTAGGATTACCCTTCTGAACGAGTAAGGCGGATCGCCGGTAGCCGATGGTTCTCCTGCACGGCTTGCTGATCACGTTATCTTTCTCCGCGCGATCCATTGCGTGTTCAGCGCCGAGCACGAGACTATCGCTTTCCTTCTTTTCCGTCGCCTTTTGTAGCAATGCCTCCGCCTTGCCGGCAACTACCTTTACGGGTAGCTCGCGCTTCTGCTCAAAGAGCGCGGCAACTTCGATCAGAGGCGGGGCAACCCCCGCTTCACAATATATCTTTACGGGATTCATGTTTCTATTCTCCTCCTATCCTCGCCTAAGGCACGGACTTGCTCATCTGCGAGCGAGGTGTACCGCAGTAGCTTTAAAGCTGGCGTTGACCTCATCACCTTCGGTGAGCTTGAGCTCCTCCGCTGACTGCTTGGTGATCAGCGCGACGAGCCCGTTCTCCAATGTAACACGAACCGTCGGTCCAACGAGCGTGAGCTTCGTAATCTGCGAGCGTATCCAGTTTCGCAGACTGCTCTTTCCCAGCTCCTTCGAAAGAACGACCTCCTCAGCTCTGAGACAGATCAGAACTGCAGCTCCTGTGGTGAAGTTAGATATGCAGATCACTTCCGACCCGTTGAGGTCGACCACGGTCTCCCCTCCGTTGTTCGACTCGACGACGCTCGGTACGATATTGTCGACCCCAACGAATCGTGCGATCGCTTCGTTTAGAGGCGCGTAGAAGATCTCGGTCGGGGAGCCCACCTGCTCGATGGTGTTGTTCATCAGCACGCCTATCCGGTCTGCGAGGCGCTGACCCTGGAGCATATCGTGCGTGGCCATGATGATCGTGGTCTGGTACTCCCGGTTGACCCTGAGAATTAACTCCTCGATCTTTTCCACAGAGCGGGGATCAAGATTCGCGGTCGGCTCGTCCAGCAGAAGCACCTCAGGCTCGGTGACGAGCGCCCGCGCCAGAGCTACGCGCTGCCCCTCGCCGCCCGAGAGGGTGGTCGCAAGCCGCGTCGCGTAGCTCGAAAGCCCGACCAGCTCCAGGGCGTGCGTCACCTTTTTATCGATCTCTGCACGTGGTACGCCGCGGAACTTCAAGCCGTAAGTGACGTTATCGTACACGCTCGTGTTGAAGAGCGCGGGTTTCTGGAATAAAAGTGACATTTCCCGCCGAATCGCCAATCGCTTCTTCGCGGTGGTGTTCGTATCCCTACCGTCGACGTGGATACTCCCCAAGCTGGGCAGTTCGAGGAGGTCGATGAGCCGTAGTAGTGTCGTTTTCCCTGCACCCGTTGGCCCGATGATCGTGAAGATCTCGCCGCGTTCAATGGTGAGATTGATATCCCTTAAGATCTCCTTCTCGCGGTACCGCCGGGCTACCTGTTTTACTTCGATCATCTATGTGGCCCGTGACCTCCCCTGTTGTATCCAGTTCAACCCAACATTGATAATGAGGGCGAGCGAGAGGAGGATAATACCCAGTGCGAGGGAGAGCTCGATATTGCCCATCGAGGTTTCGAGCGCGATCGTTGTGGTCAGCACCCGCGTGTAGCCCCGAATATTACCACCGATCATCATCGCGGCTCCCACCTCTGAGATGACACGGCCGAAACCCGTAATTACGGCGGCTAGGATGGCGAATCGCGCTTCCTTTATATTCGCGATGATCGCCTGCGATTCCGTGGCGCCAAGTGAGATAATGGTCTCTCTAATGCTTCTTCCTACGCCGCTCAGGGCTGAGATGGTTAATCCTGTCATAATCGGGGCGATCAAGAGGATCTGCCCGATGACCATACCGGTGGGGGTGAAGAGGAGCCCCAGAACGCCGAGGGGGCCGGATCGCGAGAGTAATAAGAAGACGAAAAGTCCGACCACCACGGTGGGGAGTGCATAAAGCGTTTGGATAATATTTATTAAGCTGCGCTTCCCCCAGAACTCGTGGAAATGGATCAAGCTTCCCACCGGTATGAAGAGGAATGTTCCAATGACCAGCGCGCTCAACGAAATTCGTAGCGTCCGGAGCGTGATATCGACCACTTCCGGGTTGAGCGTAATGATGAGCTTGATCGCGGTGATTAAGCCCTCAACCAACTCGTTCATTTCTTACCCTCGAACTCTATGGACGATCTTATTTAGTGCGGCGCACCATTGCGTACGCGTCTTCTGTCCCCTTTTCACAGCATTTACCGAGAGTAGATTGGAGTAGAAAAAAGGAGGGCCGTTCTGACACGAAAAGGCCCAACGTGCTCTTTCTCTTTCAGATCGGGCGTTTCCAGCTTGCTTTACTGCGTGTTTAGTTTGCCGCATACGCTACAGGTTCAAAGCAATCTTCCAGGGTCGGGCAGCCACAAAGCACCTCGTCGGGGCAATTGCCATCGCTCAGGGGGTAGAAGAGCGGCCGTCCATACTCAGCGACGCCGAATTCACCGATCATCTGCTGCGTCTCGTCCGAGATCAGGAAGTTGATGAAGTGGGTCGCCATCGTGCTATTGACATGAGGGTGATGTTCGGGATTGACGGCCATCACGCCATAGACATTGAGCAGAATCTCCCCCTGGTCGACGAGCGGAACGAGCTGGATATCACCCTGAAAGGCGAGGAACGTGCCAATGTCTGATAAGGTATACGCGAATTTCTCGCTCGCCATCACCAGTGTGGGGCCCATGCCGCTGCCTGCTTCCACATACCAGCCTTCGGTGGAGTTCCTGATATCTCCGTACTCGAAGCCCGCGCTCTTCCAGACCACTTGCTCCTTCGCATGCGTGCCTGAAGCGTCACCGCGGGAGACGAATTTTATATCATCCGGATTGGCCATGCCTTTCTCCCTGATAGTCTTAAATGCATCTTCAGGCGTCATCCCCTGGATCCCCGCAGGATCGCTCTCAGGACCCACAATGACAAAGTAGTTGTACGCGAACCCTCGACGATTGACCCCATAGCCATCCGCGATGAACTGATCTTCCCGTGCTCGATCATGGACCGCGAGCACATCAACATCACCGCGCATTCCGTATTCTAATGCTTTTCCCGTTCCCGCATAGACGATGCGTAGATCCGCATTGTATTGCTCATCGAAGACCGGCTTCAAATGATCGAGCAGCCCGGTGTCATAAAGGCTCGTCGTGGTTGAAAGGATCAACGGCTGGGCAGCGGGCTCTTCTTCGGTAACACAGCCGCTGAAGATCACGGTCGCTCCGATTGCCAGTAGAGCTACTACTGCCAATAAGGTTCTTCTTTTCATTTTTTATCTCACCTCGTATTTCCGATATGTATATGTTCGCCGGACGATATTTAAGGTTATCGCTTTTTCACACACGCGAAGTTCATCGAGCAGAAGTGTGTGAGCGCTGATTAAGCTCGTATTCGCGTCGGTATTTACGCGGTGGGGCAGCAGAGAAGAAGAGGGCGTGAAGCGGAGGGCCGTCGCGGGGGTGGTGCAGCACCCCCGCGCGGCTGAGGTTACTTATGGCGGTTCGATATGTACCATTGTGCAGCTCGGTATAAAAAGGCTTTCGGTCAGACCAGGTGGTGGGGACGGCACTCCAGCACTGAAACTTTATATGCGAAGAAGCGTTCGTATACAGTGGGCATAGCGGCCATAGCGGCGGGGAAACTCCCGGACTCATGCCGAACCCGGCAGATAAGCCCGCCAGCGTTCCGTACGGTACTGCGTTGCGCGAGCACTCGGGAACTGCGGATCGCTGCTATGTCCAATCATCCCTCTCTTCTTTCTTTTAAACCCCGCGCACTACCTTATTTCAACCATGCACTGGTCAGAAGCGATCGCTCGCGATATCGTGGCGAAGCGGAACGTGAAGCAGCATGTGGTGGCCACGGGCATTACACCTTCCGGTGATATCCACGTGGGGAATCTGCGTGAGATCATCGTGGCGGACGCCGTGCACACCGCGCTCGTGGATCTGGGTGTCGATGCGCAGCTCATTTACGTTGCGGACACCTTCGATCCGTTGCGGCGGCGCTACCCGTTCCTTCCGCAGGAGTATGAAGCGCACGTGGGCAAGCCCTTATCCGAGATCCCTGATCCGTACGGCTGCCACCCTTCTTACGCTGACCATTTCCTCCAGCCGTTCCTCGACTCGCTCGCGATCCTGGAGATCGAGCTGGCGGTCTTCCGTGCTGATGAGCTTTACAAGTCAGGACGGTACGTGGCGATGATAAAGGCTGCGCTGGCGCAGAAGGATGCATTGGCACGGATCATCACCGAGGTTTCCGGTCGCGACCTGCCGGCTGACTGGTCGCCGTTCAACCCGCTCTGTGATCGCTGCGGGAGGATTAATGCTGCGAAGGTAACCGGCTACGACGGTGAGCAGGGGGTTGTGTATTACGCGTGTGCATGCGGGAACACCGGTGTTGCTTCGTTAACGGGCGGCGGTAAATTAGCGTGGCGCGTGGATTGGGCAGCGCGCTGGCAGATCCTCGGGGTGACCGTGGAGCCCTTTGGCAAGGATCACGCATCGCCTGGCGGGTCGTTCGACACGGGAAAGCGCATCTCAGAAGAGCTGTATAACTATCCCGCGCCGTATCCGATCCCCTTTGAGCACATCCTTCTGAAGCTCGATGCCGCGGGCGAGAAGGCGCGGGTGACCGCGATGTCTTCTTCGCGCGGGACGAACATTCCGGTGCATCAAATGCTGGAGGCCGTGCCACCCGAGATCCTGAAGTACGTCATCGCCCGGGTCTGGCCGGACAAGCATATCGAATTCAACCCGGGATTGCCGCTGCTCAATCTCGTGGACGCCTACGAGCGTGAGGTGGGGGGCATCGGGCGCGGTGTCGCGGCAGCGATCCCGCTCAGGCATCTCATCACGCTCGTACAGATCGCGCGCGGCGAGTTCAGCACGCTGCTTGAGGTGATCAAGCGGAGCGGGTATGAGATCCCTGAAGCGAACGAAGCGGAGCTTGCGGATATACGCCAGAAGGCGCAGTACGTCGAGAATTGGCTGCGCATCTATGCGCCCGAGCAGGTGAAGTTCGAGGTGCAGACGGCATTACCGGTCGAAGCAATAAAGCAGCTCTCAGAAACGCAGAAAAGCGCGCTGGTGCTCTTTGCCCAGGCCTTACAGGGCGAGAAGAACCTGAGCGCAGAGGAGTGGCACAACACCTTCTACGAGGTCGCCGCGCGGGTCAACGCGGAGGTAAAGGAAGTCTTCAAGGCGGTCTATATCGCGCTGCTGGGGAAACCCTCCGGGCCGCGTGCGGGCTGGCTGCTGGCCTCGTTCGAGGCGGACTTCTTACGGAAGCGGCTCGAGGCGGCGGGGCAACTCTCAGCGTAAGCTACCAGACCGAGCACGGGTCGGAACTCGCCGGAACGGACTGAATTACTCAAAAAAAGCGCTCCGTAAGGCGTCGAACCAGTATCCTACGAACCCCCCGATGAACTCACCGATCGCGTGCGCGGACATATCTCCTGGTAGTGGCGCGTTGCCCGAGAGAATGGGCAGCAGTATGAAGAGCGCAACCACCACCAGCACAATGATCCCGATGATCTTCATGATTCCGCTTCACCCCCGTATCCTTCTTTCATCTTTACAGACAGTACGAATGCGCTTCTTTTTTCTCCTCCGCTTCTCTACCCCAGTAATTATCGGCGGTCGCGGAATTTAAAGGTTGGGCTTGCGTGCGGTGCGGTCTCCGACGAAGAGCAGCGGGAAGACGATATCGCTGAGGCAGCAGGGGAACCAGACGGAGAGGAAGAGAAAGAAGCCGATGAGGACGAGCGTTAGCGCGCTCACGGGCACAGTCATGGCCATAATGATATGGAAGGCCGAGGCCCAGGTGCTCAGCAGCACGTGGCCCGCGTGGGGGAACCTTGTTGTGGGCCGCCAATAGGCGATCGCGATACCGAGAAAGGCCAGGGGATTCACGAGCCACCACCGCTCGATAAATCCGATATGAAGCCCGGGATTGGGGAGCTGCAACAGGAGTTCACCCGCGTAGGGCACGAGCGAATCGCTGATTGTCGCTATCCCAATGGATCCAATGTAGCCGATCACAACCAGAGCGAGTCCTCCGCCTTTATGCAAGCGGTACATCCCCGCGGTCACGAGCGCGCTCAAGAGGACATGTATCGGATGGAGCGTAAAGAAGAGGCGCTCCGCGGCAGGTGGCGTAACATGAACCGCAAAGAGCACGAGGAGGAGACCGGTAACGGCACCGAACGCGGTAAACGGTGCATGTCTGAGTAACTCATGACGGATGAGCCTCGGATCCTCGCTGTGATGCGCCATCATGCGTCACCATCCTCAGTATACTCTTCAGTATACACTTGGGAACCACCTATTTATTAACTTTTTACTTATTATTATTAAGTTCACCCGCAGGTATAACCGGGTTAGTACCTAAACCAAAGGAGCGCCGGAGTGGGCGGTCGCATGACGATCATCAGCGTCTCGATGGATGATGAACTTCTTGCGGAGCTGGTCAAGCTGCAGGAAGAGCTCGGGTTCTCCGGGCGGTCGGAAGTGCTGCGAGTCGGCGCGCAGATGCTCATCGCCGACTGTAAGGATAAAGAGCGGCTGGAAGGGCGGCTGAACGCCGTGCTCCTGCTCATACATGCACAGCACGTCGAGGATGCCGTGACCGCGATCAAGCATGAGTTCGAGGATATCATCCACACGCAGATCCACAACCATCTGCGGGAGGACAAGTGCCTTGAGGTCTTCATTCTGGAGGGCGACGCTGTGCGCGTGAAGGAAATGATACTGAAATTCCGGACTACGGGGAAGATGGAGTACGTGAAGTTAGTGCTGGCCTAAGTCGGTAGGAGGAAGGGTTCTTCTCCCCCATTGAGGAATGATCCGTGAGCTCAGGCGCCGGTGCGATCAGACGTTAGCGGCAAGTGACACACGAGAGGCGGGATACTCGCGATAACGTCTGGTGAGCAGAAGGGTGGAGCGGAGCGCGAATCAAAGCGCCTTTTTCAGGCTCATTTTCACTTCCGCGACCTTATCGGTGACCTTATATACCCTCAGAGCCGTTCCTTTCTGCTTGAGCAGCACGAAGAGTTCGTACTTGCTCTTTACGAATCCGCGCTCTTCCAGCGTCGTGAGATGATACGCGATGAGCCGTCGCTCCACACCTAACGCCCTGCTCAGCGCGTTGATATGCATCGGCGTTTCCGCAAGCAGCTCAACGATCCGGTACCTCAACGGATGGGTGACGACGAAAGCGTCTTCCAGAAGCGCTTCTTCTAACGGCTTCTTTGCCATAATTAGCGTAACTTAATTGAAACTACTTAGCGCCTTATAATGCTTTCGGTGCATGGCACTTTTTTCCGTCATACTCTTCCGCTGGCGCCAGCCGCAGGTGGCGATCAACGGCGAAGCGGTGTCGAGGACTAACGGCATCGCGTGCCTTCGCTCCGGTTAAATCCGCTGGTTGATCTATCGCGAAGGCTTCTATTCGCTCATGCAAACAGGTAGGTACTCATCCGCGCTATCGCCCGCTGCTGTTTGAATGCCTTTGCGTATCCGCGCAGGCGTGAAGATCGCCGTGATGGAAGCATCTCTCTTAGGTTTCCATAACCTGCCACTAAGAAACGCGCTCATCGTGTTTTTGGGCGATACTAGAGCGATAGGGCTTCTCGGAGATACTAAACGAACGGTGCAGCGACATCTGCTCTATCTGCTAGTCTGAGCTTAAGAACGAAGACGTGATCGCGTTGTTAGACCTGCGCCGTAAGAAGAAACAGCTCAGAACTAGATCGTTTTACTCCGTCAAACGGGACACGTAGTGTACGGCATGATGGCGCGGTACGTTCGGCGTTTTAGCTGGTGCTTTGACGAGGGACGAACGCATCATCTTTCATTTCTACATCAAAGCCCACGATATAGGCGTAGGGCGCGTAGGCCTTCACCTTACGCGCTTCTCGTATATGCACGGAATAGCGCGTGAACTCCGCGTCTAATCCCTTGACCGAGGTCACCAAACGTTCTTTCGCCTGCTCAATCGCCCGGTCAAGTGCTTCACGCTTCTGCGCTTCTTCCGCGGAATATGCGGATTCCAGCGCGTAGAAATGGATAATTCCGCCTTCGAGCTTGAGCATGCTCACCGCTTCGCGGAGGAAGAGATATGCACTCTTCGGGAGGTTCATGATGATCCGGTCGGCGGTGTTCTTGCAGTACGTCTGCAGCATTCGAACGTCCCCTACAATGGCCTCAACGTTGTGTACCTGATTCAGTTCCCTGTTTTTCCGGAGATATCGTATCGCTTCGGGATTGATGTCGATCGCCGTGATGTGGCTCTGCGGTGCGCGTTTCGCGATCTGTATGGCGAACGGTCCGACCCCGGCGAACATATCAATAACGTTCTCAGGTGTGCCGAAGTGAGCCGCCTGAGACGCAACTCGCTGCCGCTCGCCAGCCAGTCGCGGATTGAAATAGACCGTCTCGAGATCGAGCATGAACCTGCACGCGTTCTCGCGGTGGAGCGTCTCCGTGCGGTGCTCGCCCGCGATATGTTCTAACCGGCGGGTCCGGAAAACGCCTTCGACCGCGGAAACGCGTTTGGCGACCACCTTGATGTTCTGGTGGAGCGCCATGATCGCGTCAGCCACTGCCCGTTCTTTCAACGGGTCTACTTCTTCGGTGAGAACGGCGATATCACCAACGACCTCAAACGCAGGCTTAAAACCGAGCAGGTCTTCTATGCGCTTTCGAGTTTCGATGATGATGAAATCGCGTGCGGTCAGTTCTCTGATCTTGAGTTCGCGCAGTTCGACCTCGGGTAACGGCCGTGAAAGCGGGAGGTAAATGAACTGTTCATCGGAGATGATCTTCGCGTCGGTTCGCAGCAGGCCGCGCGCCAGCAAGGCTTGCCGGATATCCTCGCCTGCTCGCTTTGCTGCTTTGACGCACAGTAACCGCTCCGGGTCCATACTAACATAATACCGGTACCACCTACTTAACAAGAACGCGCGAGATGGAAGAGGATGAGCGGGGCATAATCGAGCGTGCGGCGATTTTACGGCGCTGGAACGTTCGGGGTAAACACCTTCTTGACCTTGGCGCGGGTCCGCTGGCGATCATCGCGGCCCGCGAGTTCGACTGTCGCGTCACGACCGTTGACGTCTCTGAAGTGGCCGTGCGTGAGGCGCGGTGCGAGGTGGAGCGTGAGGGACTCAGTGACAAAATCATCGTCGAGCAGGCCGATGCGACCGCGCTGCCATACCTCAGCGGCCGTTTTGAGGTGGTCATCGGCTTTGGGATTCTGCATCATATCGAGCCGCTCAAGCGTCTTCGTCTGCTCCGTGAAGCCGCTCGGGTGGCGAGCGAAGCGGTTATACTGGCGGAATTGAACGCCGCGGGATTCAAGAAGATCCACGAATTCAAGGACTATACGCCCGTCGATCTGGCGTGGCTGGAACAGGCGTTACAAACGTTCGGAGCAGTGGAGAGCTGTGAAGGTCGATTGATGAACGTGTATGTGCTCTCTTTGCGCTCACTCGATTGAGCTCAAATCACGTGCAGAGGGTAGTCCCTTACGGCACCCGTATTCGCGGATACAGCGTGACGCGACGAAATTGCCGATCTTGCCACATTCCTGCAGACTCTTTTCATGCAGCAGTCCGAAGAGGAAGCCAGCGGCGAATGCATCGCCCGCACCCGTCGTATCTATGGCCTGCGCTGGATATGCCGCGACAAGGTGCGCCGCGCCCGATTGATCAGCAATGAAGCAGCCCTTTGCACCCAGTGTCACGCAGACGGTCTGAGCACCGGAACCGATAAGGATCTCAGCACCTCGTTCGTAATCCCCGACTGAAACCAGGCAGTTCAATTCACCGAGGCTGAGAAAGACCACGGCGCTGCGCGCTATCAGCTCCTCCAGGTCCGGTAGCGTATGGGAGAAGCAGAGCATCCCGGGGCTGAAGCTGAGCTGTGCATGCAGTTCACGGGCCAGTTCGCGCTGCATCGCCAGTTGCGCGTCGTTCACGAACGAGCTTGTATGGAGGAACTGCGCGTCGTTCACGAACTCCAGATCGATATCCGCCATAGTGAGCTGGTCGTTGACGCCGGGATAGATGTACAACGCACGCTCGCCCTCCGCATCCACGAACCCGATCGCGGCGCCCGTGTACCCTTCTGCTCTTGTTATTCGCGTTGCTACCTGTTCGGTACAGAAATCGTCCACAATCAGCTGGCCTTCCTCATCGCTTCCCACCACACCCACGAACCCGACGGACGCGCCCAACCGCGCCAGTGCCACGATGGTATTTGCCGCCGATCCGCCCGGGGCTTTCTTTATATCCAGAATGCCCACTTCTTCACCGCCTCGCGCTATGCGCTCCACAGCGTAAAGCACATCGCAATTCAAAGCGCCTAAGCCCACTACATCCTGTTTCGCCATGGGTAGCTCCGCGTTTCGGCTCGGAACAGATCAGATCATCCTGAAACTGAGCGGTGATCGCGGCCTTACTGCTCAGTATAAACAAGGGTTAGTCCGGAAGAGAAAAAGTATTTTCTTCGCCGCGACTTCTTTCTACTCGGACAACGATGCAGCAGATCTACGGCAAACACGGGTTCTTCCGGTTCTCCAGTGGCGAAAGCCGCGGACTGCGTGGACTCAGGAGCGGTGAAACGGGAATAAGCACAGTTGGAAGAGTGCTCGAGGTTGCGCGTCGCGAACTCCAGACGAAGGATCGAGGCCGACAGCGAGTTCTTTACGGCGTCCTTGCGGATGAGTCCGCGAAAGTACCCTTCATCTCGGGGGTGGCGCGCGAAGAGCTCACGAGAAACAGCGTCGTTGCCCTGGAGAACGTGCCGGTGAAACGGTGGAAGGAGCTACCGACCTTGTACGTTGGAGCATCAGCCAACCTCCACGTGCTCGGCACGGATATCGAGTTTCCCAGCTTCGCCGAGCTCAACAAGCCACGAATGATGCAGATCGGCGAGCTCCTCTGCGGCGACGGTGCATTTGATGTGCTCATAGAGGCGGCGGTGGTCTCGACCTCGACCCCGGCCGAGAACAGCCCGGGGGAGCGAATGGTGAGGGTCGATGATGGCACCGGCGTGCTCGCCCTTATTGTACGAGACAGGGCGGATGAAGAGCTGATCAGGTTCGGCATGGGGCTGCGAGTACGCGGCAATGCGATCTGCTCAGGCGGCGGCTGCGTATTCATGGCTGAGGCGGTCAAAGAACAGAGCGCAGCGATACTAATACAAGCGATGCAGTCCTTTTTGTGTAGGTATACCTAATGAACACGCGATTTCGCAATCGTTATAACTGCAAAAAGTAACAGAGGTGTAGGGAGGAGAAAGGGAGTAATGCGAGATGTGGCGATTATAGGGGTAGGCCATACGAAATTTGGCCGGGCGTCGAAGACTTCGCTTGAGCTCTTTGCGGAGGCTGCGCTGCGGGCGGTTGATGATGCAGGTGTGTCCCTGCGTGATATTGAAGCGTTGTTCCAGGGTGCAGCCCTGCTCGGGTTCGAGGAGGGGCAGGTGATGTCCGCGGCATTCTCGGCGGCTGAACTCAACCTGGGTCCGATTCCCGCGACGCGGTACGAGGGCGCATGCGCGTCGGCCTCGGTCGCGATCAGGGACGCAGCGCAGTGGGTGGCCTCGGGCGAATTCGAGCTGGTGCTCGCGGGTGGCGTGGAGAAAGCGCTCATGATGGGCACGCCGCTGGCCACGCGGACCTTTGCGATGGCCTGCCATGCACCGACCGAGGGACCCGCGGGGCTGACATTCCCGGGAGTCTTTGCGATGGCCGCGCGGCAGTACGCGAAGACCTATGACCTGCCGCTGGAGACGCTGCGGGAGAAGATGGCGCACGTATCGATCAAGAACCATCGGCATGGCGCGTTAAACCCGTTAGCGCAATTTTACAAAAAGATGGGCGATTTGAAGGTCGAAGACGTTATCAATTCACGAATGGTGGCGGATCCGCTGACGCTGCTGGACTGCTGCCCGTTTTCGGATGGCGCGGCTGCGCTGGTGCTCTGCTCCGCAGAGTTCGCACGAAAGTACTCGGATGAGCCGATCTACGTGCTGGGCACCGGTCAGGCCTCGGGTACGCCGCTGGCCCGGATGGAGGACATAACCAAGCCTGTGTCGCGGATCACTTCAGCGAGGATGGCGTTCAAACGCGCAAAACTCACGCCCCGAGATATCGATATGGTCGAGGTGCATGATTGCTTCTCGATCGCCGAGTTGATCGCGCTGGAAAGCATGGGCTTCTTCGCATGGGGTGAGGCGGCAGAGGCGACGGCCGCGGGTGAGACGGAACTAGACGGCAAAATACCGGTCAATATGTCCGGTGGGCTCATGGGGAAAGGCCATCCTATTGGCGCGACCGGTGCGTCGCAGGTGTACTGGGTGGTGAAGCAGATGCGGGGCAACTCACCAAAGGGCAATCAGATCAACCCCGTTCCGGAATATGGCATGACCGATACGCTCGGTGGGGATTTCGGGACCTTGTGTCACCTTATTCTCGGGAGGGCGAAAAGGAGCAGCTAATGGAGGTATCATGAACATGGTGGGAAGGACACAAGAGGAGATAGAAAAGGAATTGGCGCGAGAATATCAGATTCTATCGTATTCTGATTACGAAAACGGGTTGAAGGTGGGGAAACTGCTGGGTCTGCGCTGTGGCGCATGCACGAAGATCACCTGTAATCCCCTGCCGGTTTGCCAGTGGTGCGGGAGCAGGACGCTGGAGCGCACGGAACTGAGTGGCGAAGGTTTTCTGGAGACCTTCACGGTCATTCGCGTGGCTTCGGAAGGTTTTGAGGACGATGTGCCGTTTATCCCCTGTCTGGTGCGGACGCGCGAGGGTCCGTGTGTCATAGGGCGGCTCGAGCATGATACGGAGCACGCCACGCAAGACCTCCTGGGAAAGCAGGTGAAGCTGACCGGCGCGTATACGTACAAGGGAGATACGTACTCGGGCGGGGCGCATACCTGTCCGATATTCTCCGTTATCGAGTGCTAGATAAAGGAAACAGGAAGAGCCATGGCCATAAGAACCGTGTGTGTGGTGGGGATCGGCGTGATGGGGAGTGGTCTGGCGCAGATCTGCGCGCAGGCGGGTTATGATACCGCGGTAGTGAGTCGCAGTGAAGCGTCGCTGGAAAAGGGGTTGAAGAACATAGAGCGCGGGCTCGCGATCTTCGTGAAACGAGGGCGGATAACGGACGAGGATGTGGCCCGTATCATGAGCGCGTTACGCGCAAAAGCGACGACGAGCCTCGAAGAGGGTGCAAAGGACGCTGATTTCGTTATAGAGGCGGCATACGAGGATTTACCGCTGAAGAAACAGCTCTTCGGGGACCTGGATCGCATCTGCCCGGAGCACACTATTCTCGCCACGAACACCTCGACGTTCCCGATCATTGCCCTGGCGATGGCTACCCGGCGACCAGATAAGGTGATCGGGACGCACTTCATGAACCCGCCACCGCTTATCCACGGCGTTGAGATCATCAAATCGCTGATGACCTCCGAGGAGACGGTAAAGCTGACCGATGAGTTCGTGCGCTCGCTGGGCAAGGAGCCGATCGAGGTGAAGGACTCGCCGGGGTTCGTTGTAAGCCGTATGATCTGCCTGGTGATGAACGAAGCGGTGCGGATGCACGAGGAAGGGGTCGCGTCGGTCGAGGACATCGATAAGATCTCGCATTTGTGCTTCAACTGGCCGATGGGCCCGTTCCAGCTCCTTGACCTGATCGGGATCGATATCGTGGCCGCAGTGCTCAGAGCGATGTACGCAGAGACCGGAAGCGAGCGCTTCAAGCCCGCGCTCCGGATGGTGCAGATGGAGCGCGCGGGCTGGACGGGCCGAAAAGCAGGGAAAGGCTTCTACGATTATTCGTCTTAAACCAATCACCTGGACGGGACTGAGCTATGCCATCCGAGCCTGAGGCGACGAAAGCTGCCGTAGTGGAGCAGCGGGACGAGGTCGCGACGATCATCCTGAACCGACCAGCGGCATTGAACGCCCTGGGCGATCGTCTTCTGAGTGACCTTGAATTGATCGTTAGGGATACAGCGATCGATCCGGCGGTACGTGTAGTGGTGATCACGGGCGCAGGCGAGAAGGCCTTCTGCGCCGGTGCGGACCTGACCGAGCTCAGCACAATGACGCCTGCAGCGGCAGGGGCGCTGTCCCGGCGGATCCAGCGGATCTTCAACGATCTGGAAGCGATGCGAAAGCCGGTGATCGCGAAGATAAACGGATTCTGCCTGGCCGCGGGGCTGGAGCTGGCACTGGCGTGCGATATCAGGATCGCCGCGGCAACGGCTGTTTTTGGGTTGCCGGAGACGACACTGGGATTGATTCCCGGTTGCGGCGGTACGCAGCGTCTGCCGCGGTTGATCGGTAAGACGAAGGCGATGGAGCTACTTCTGACCGGCGGACGGATCGATGCAGCCGAAGCAGCTCAGTTGGGGCTCGTGAATGTGGTCGTTCCGGTGCATGAACTTGAACGGACGGTTGACGGGCTGCTCACGAAATTACGATCGCAGAGTCCGGTAGCGCTGGGGCTACTCAAGGCTGCCGTGAATACCGGCCTGGAACTCGATCTGATGCAGGCGTTGGAGTACGAGGCGCACTGTTTCGAGGCCGCGTTTCAAACGGAGGATGCGCGCGAAGGGCTCGCAGCGTTCCTGGAGAAGCGTAAGCCGGAGTTCGTGGGGCGATAGGGGGATCTGCGCGTTATCCCTGCGGTTTGAGCCTGCGTGTCTTCCCGCTGATGATTCGTGAAGTCAGTACGAGCATCACCAGCGCGAAGATGATCACGTAGAACGCGAGGATACTTTGCCAGATATACGTTGCGATGTAATCCCGCGTGATATACGCCAGATAAAGGGGGAAATTGACGGCAAAATGCAGGCCCATGGCATACAGGATACCACGGAATTGACCCGTTATCAGATAGTGCACAGAGATGAGCACAAAGGCGCCGTGGAGAAAACAGACCACAAAACGCTCGGTGATGAACCCGCCGAGCAGATACTATGGCCGTGACGCGATCTGCGGCGTTTTCGCGACAAGATCCGCGAGGAACCAGATCTCGCCGATCCCGAAGCCCTGGCCAGCGGTAAACGCAAAGCGGTGGTAATTGTCCTTCTGTATTTGTTTAGCTCTGTAGACAGAGCTCCTGTGTGAGTAACGTTTGCAGCTCGTTGTAGATGTCCTTTCCTTGCAA
>OMKS01000104.1_pt1:62500-71438 | contig 71438 bp, 70 predicted proteins | sample 1674721 | NCBI WGS metagenome assembly OMKS01 (sample SAMN06264996, study PRJEB25208) | sediment metagenome | isolation source: hot spring sediment | place: USA: California | collected 2014-09-02 | reverse complement strand
TATCTTTACGGAGCATGGAAAACCTCTATTTTGGGCTGATGTTTTGTGATGATCATTGATGCCCATTATAGAGGTTTTCCTGCATTAAGTAAATGTTATTATTGATATTTTATCCAATCTTTGCAACACCTTTTGATAGAATTCGTAAAGCAACAAACGGGAACTTTGCCTTGGGTTCAGAGAAATTTGCCAAGGAAATAAGCGAAACTCTCGGCCGTCGTGTCACCCCCGGCAAAGCCAGCCGGCCAAGAAAGGAATAAGGAATAAATCATGGTCAAAATAAAACGTGGTCTGTCCCTGATTTGCGCTGATTTACGGATTTTCGTGCTTGGGCTGATTGCTGAAATAGACGAGTTCAAGGGGCAGGGGAGCGGCTGGATGCCTTAAAAAAGTGGCGACCGTTGATCCGTCGGCTCTGCGACCCGCATTGAAATGTCGAAACCGACAGACCTGGAAGTAGAAAAACTCCTTCTCGACGGTTATGGAGAGAATTGGGGATTGTTTTCAGGATGCGGGAACGAAACGGGACGGTCGCCCCCATTCTTTCGGGGCCAGGTTGCCTTGGTGACTTTTTGCGCGGGCGCTCACGAGCTGAATATCCGGCTGCGGAAGAGGAAAAAGACCGCGCCCATGATGCAGAGTCCGGCCCAGAGGTAGTCGAGGGAGATCTTTTCTTTCATGTAAAAGATGGAAAAGGGCACGAAAACCGTTAAGGTGATGACTTCCTGCAGAATTTTCAATTGCGCCAGCGACATGACCTGGTGTCCGAGACGGTTGGCCGGGACATGAAGCAGGTACTCAAACAGGGCGATTCCCCAGCTGGCCAGGGCGGCGATGAGCCAGGGCTTGTGTGAAAGGTTGCACAGGTGGCCGTACCAGGCCAGGGTCATGAAAATGTTGCTGCAGACAAGCAGCATGATGGTGATCGGAATCCGGCTCATGATCTTTTGTCTACCCCGGAGGGTCTGGAGAAAGAGGTTGCACGGAATGTGCATGATGTATAAGTGCGCTGTGGTCGGCGCTGAAGTTTCCGGACGATGCAATAAATTTATAAATATTACAACTGAAAAATAAAAGAGCCTGTAAATATTAAATTTACAGGCTCTTTCCGATTTATGGTGCCGAAGGCCGGACTCGAACCGGCACGGGTATTACCCACTACCCCCTCAAGATAGCGTGTCTACCAGTTCCACCACTTCGGCAAAAGGGTTTCCTGCCATGTTGTCGACGGAAACCGGCGCACTTCTAAACCATATCGAGTTTCTTGTCAAGAAATTGTTGCTGAATCGTCTTGCCGGGGTCAGCGTTTTTATGATTGACCAGATGCGCCGCCGCCGGCGATCCTCGGGACGCGAAAAGGTCATCTGCGTCGGGAGAGACTCAAACGCTGAGATCGAGAAGCAGGCCGGTGCCGCTCATGATTTCTTCGAACAAACGTTCGATTTTTTCCGGGGAATGGAAAAATCGTTCATTGATCTGGCGGCAGACCTGATGATTACTCTGGCAGTCGTAGGCCTTCAGAATGAAACCGTCCGGTACTTCGAGCAGGGATATATGGAGGTTGTGTTCATGCAATTTCAGTTTTTTGCAGGTTTGTTTCAGAATCGTCAGGATTTCGCGATAAGCGGTTTGGCTTTTCTTGCGTTCCGGGCCGGCGCCTGTCCCCCCGGTTTGGTAAGTGCGGGTCAAGCGCGAGCGGCGTTTTCTCAGACTTAAAGCCGCCACGGCTTGCGTGGCCAGAATTGGGGGAATATCTCCGGAGAGCGGTGGGGCTTTATCGGGCGGATCATACATGGCGCGCACCTGTGGTGGGGTTCAGCGGCGGCAGATAATTAACTCAGCCAGGGGTTTTCGGTCGACCGGGTCAGGCTCGCGGTCGTCGAGCGGGAAACCGACGGCGACGACCGCCATCAGTTCGTAGCGCGGGGGAAGTTCCAGCAACCGGCCGACCGCAGGAGCGTTTTTCAGAATCTCTCCCAGCCATACCGCTCCCAAGTCCAGGCTGTGGGCGGTCAGCAGCATGTTCTGGAGGCAGGCGCCGATGCCCTGAATATCTTTCTCGCGGTGGTAAAGGGAATCATTGTCCAGGAAGACCGCGATCAGAACGGACGCTCCTGCGATGATTTTACGGTATCTGGTCAGCGCGGCCATCCGGTGGCGGAGTTCCGGGTCGCGAATCAGAGCGAAACGCCAAGGTTGATTATTCAGGCCGGAAGGAGCCCAGCGGCCGGCTTCCAAAATGCTGTCCAGCATTTCATCCGGAACCGGCCGGGCGCTGAAACGGCGAAGGCTGCGTCGTTCCCGAATTGTCTGCTGCAGCTGGTTGAGCTGTTTTCCCAGTTCAGTCATGACCTGATTGTAACCAGCGCGGCGAAGTCTGTCAAGCTTTTCGGCGGACTTGACTTTCTTGGCGGATAAGCCTATTCAATAAATAGAAGAAAAGAGTATAAAGGAGTAAAAAGATTGAATTCTTCGCTTATTTCCCCGCTGGCTCATCGCCTGCGTCCGCAAAACTTCGAGGAGTTTGTCGGCCAGTCCCATCTGCTTGCCGGCGAAGGTGTTGTCGCGCGCCAGCTGCAAATGAAACGCCTTGATTCCATGATTTTCTGGGGGCCTCCAGGTTGCGGCAAAACCACCCTGGCAAACCTGTTGGCCGGCTTCGTAGAGGCTGATTTTCACAAGCTTTCCGCAGTAACCGCCGGGGTGGCCGAGGTGCGTAAACTTGCTGAAATCGGGCGCGCCAATCAGTTGTCCGGGCGGCGCACGGTTCTTTTCCTTGACGAAATTCATCGTTTCAACAAGGTGCAACAGGATTTTCTGTTGGCTCCGGTCGAAGAAGGCAGTCTGATCTTGCTCGGAGCGACCACGGAAAACCCCTCTTTTTCGATTATCACGCCGCTGCTTTCCCGGGCACGCGTCGCCGTTCTCAAGGCGCTGACCGTGGACGACATCAAGCTTCTTCTCGAACGCGCCGTGCTTTGTCTGAACCGTGACCAGGGTCGTGACTTGCAGGTCGAGGCCCAGGTTCTGGGACTGATCGCCGCTTATGCCGAAGGTGATGCCCGTCGGGCGCTCAACCTGCTTGACAGCGCCTGTCTGAATCTTCTGCCGGAAACGGCGGACGGGGTTTTGCGCGTCGCCGCCCTGGCGCCGCTGCTGGGTGATCGTAAACTTGACTATGATCGCGACGGAGAGGAGCACTTTAATCAGATTTCCGCTTTTATCAAAAGTATGCGGGCCGGAGACCCGGATGCGGCCCTTTACTGGCTGGGGCGCATGCTGAAAGCGGGCGAGGATCCGCTGTATTGCGCCCGCCGCATGATCCGTTTTGCCAGCGAGGATGTCGGTAACGCCGCGCCGCAGGCTTTGCAGTTGACGATCAACGCTCGTCAGGCCTATGAAACCCTGGGCTCTCCGGAAGGGGAGCTGGCTTTGTATCAGGCGGCGGTCTATCTCGCGACCGCGCCGAAAAGCGACGCGGTTTATCAGGCGGTGAAACGGATTGAGCGGGAGATTAGGGCCAGCGGCAGCCTGCCTGTGCCTTTGCAGGTTCGTAATGCGCCGACCAAGCTGTTGCGGGATCTGGGGTACGGGCGCTCCTATGTCAATCCTCACCGGGATCCCGGCAATCAGCTTTTAATCAAGGCCCTGCCCGAAGGTTTGACCCAGCTTCCTTTTTATCGTCCTTCCGGTCAAGGTTATGAGCTGACGATTCGTCAGCGTCAGGAGGCGAGAAACCGGCAGGCGCGAGGGAATACCGGCGAAACGGCAGTCGACCGAAGTGAAAAGTGACCTGGGAAAAAAATTGGCGCAGCTGCCCGACCAGCCCGGAATTTATCAGATGCTGGCCGAGGATGGCAGCGTTCTTTATGTCGGCAAGGCGATTTCCTTGCGCAAGCGGGTGCGGTCTTATTTCAGTGGGCGGCCGGATCGAGCGAAAACGGCCCTACTGTTGACCAGGGTCAGGGACATTGAGGTGATCCTGACGAAGAGCGAGGTTGAAGCCTTGCTGCTGGAAAACAATCTTATCAAACAGTACCGCCCGCCATTTAATGTTGAACTCAAAGATGATAAGCAATACCCTTATGTGAGACTTGATAGTCGCCAGGCTTTCCCTCGTTTCGAACTGGTCAGACGGCGGCGTCGGGATGGGGCGCGCTATTTCGGACCGTTTCCGGCGGTCGCCGCCCTGCGCGGCACCCTGGCCGTGCTGAACCGGCATTTTAGGCTGCGGCGTTGTCGGGGAGAGCGATTCGCCAACCGGGTGCGCCCCTGTCTTAATTTTCAGATGAATCTTTGTTCCGGGCCCTGCTGTGGCCGGGTGAGTGAGCTGGAATATCGGCGCCGGGTCGGCTCCGCTGCCCTGATTCTTGGGGGCCGGGGCCGCTCGGTTTTGCTCCGCCTGGAGCGACGGATGCGGGCGGCGGCGGAAAAACTCGATTTTGAACGGGCGGCCGAATTTCGTGATGCCTTGGCTGATCTTCGTCTGATTCTCGAAAATCAGGCCATTGATGCCGGTCGGGATGAGGATCTCGATGTGATCGGGATGGCGGTTAATGTCACCGGAGCTTGCGCGCTGTATCTGTTGACCATCAGGCGGGGCAATGTAGTCGGCGGACGACCATTTTCGTTTCCTGCCTACGGCGGGGTTCCGGATGATTTGCCGAGTGCTTTTCTTCAGCGTTATTATGGCGCCGAGGGAGAAATATACCGCCCACCGCCGGTTATCGTTCTGCCCGCAGTCGGTGAATTCTCGGCCGGGCTTGAGGCCTGGCTTGAAAAAATCAGGGGCGGGCGGGTAAAACTGGTGGCGCCGCAGCGCGGAAGACGCCTGAAACTTCTGGAGCTTGCTTGTCGGAATGCGCAAGAGCATCTGGGGGGACAGGTGTCGGAAAATGATTTTCCGGTTCAGGCGCTGGCCGCGATTGCGCAATTTTGCCAACTTAAAAGTCCTCCGGAAATGATCGAGGGACTTGATATCTCTAATCTTCAGGATCAGGGGGTGGTGGCCGCGCTGGTGACTTTTCGGGGGGGCGTTCCATTTAAAGAGGGCTATCGCCATTATCGCTTGGCCCAGGCGCCCCCGGACGATTTTGCTCGTATGGCGGAGGTTGTGCGTCGGCGTTTTGCCGCGGAAAAAGAGCGCTTATTTCCGGATCTATTGGTTCTGGACGGCGGTCTGGCTCAGCTGGAAGCTGTGGCTCGGGTGTTGCGTGAACTCAATGTTGAAATTCCGCTGTTGGCGATCGCTAAGGGCCGGAATGAAAAAGGCGTGCGGGATCGTCATGAGCCGGACCATTTTTTTGGTTCCGGTCACCGCGAGCCTTGGTGCTTATCGGTGTTTTCACCCGCTTATCGTCTGCTCCAGCAGGTGCGGGATGAAGCCCATCGTTTTGCCGTGACCTATCATCGCCAGGTCCGAAAAAAAGAACGTGATACAAGCCTGCTGGAGGTTGAGGGCATCGGCCGGAAACGGGCTCTGACGCTGTTGCGGATGTTCGGCAGTCTTGAAGAGCTGCGGCAGGCTTCTCCCGAAGTTCTGGTGAGCCGGGCGAGATTGCCTTTGGCGACGGCTCGGCGGCTGCATGAGTTCCTTTGCAATCATTGAGCGGTGGGTCGGATTAAGTTGTAACTTTGTTGTGTTAACCGGCGATTCCGAAGTATATCGAGCGGCGCTCGCCTTGGCTCCGGCCCGGCCGGAAAATGAATAATGAATGTCGGAAAATGGGGTAGAAACAATGGCGAGAAGGATTTTACTGGTTGGAGCCGGCGGTCGTTTGGGGCGGGTTTTGCTTCAGCTTTTGGGCATGCGGCCGGAATATGAAGTAATTGGTCTGCTTCAGAAAGAACTTGATATCCTTGAAAGCGAACAGGTCATGGCGGCGGTTGAGCGGCTGCGGCCGGCGGTGATTATTGATTGCGCTGGTTTCAGCGATATCCTGGCGGCCGAGAAAGACCCGGTCGGCACCCTTTCCGTCCATACCCGGGGTCTTTTTAATCTGGCGCGGGCAGCGGAGCGTTTTCATGCTTATCTTTGTTCTTTCAGCAGCAAGCTGGTTTTTAATGGACGCAAAGGTGCTCTCTACGACGAAGCCGATGAGTTGTGGCCGCTTAACCAATTTGGTATTTCTAAACAGGGCGGCGAAGAGATGGTGGCCGGTCTGCTTAAGAATCACCTGATTATTCGTAGCGATCTGGTTTATGGTCCCGCGCGGAATGATTGGGTTGAGCGGATTATACAGGCGCTTCAAGGTGGACATGTTCTGCAGGTTCCGGATGATTTCTTTGTGGCCCCGACCTATATCGGAGATTTGGCCGCGGCCACGGTGGCTTTGCTTTCGGAGTGGGCGGCCGGAATTTATCATTATACGAATGATGCCGGCGAGGGGGTGAGTCTTCATGCTTTTGCCCGAGAAGTAGCCGCCCTGACCGGCTCCGATCAGGGCTTGCTGCAAGCCGGGCCCCTGGCGGAGATGGCTTCGGGAGGGTTGGTCCTGCCTGCGCGGGCGATTCTGTCCCTGGAGCGTTTTCGTGAATTATTTCCGGCGCTGGTGCGCCCCTGGCGGGAAGCTTTGGCGGATTATCTGGAAACTCTCGGTTTCAGGTCGTAAGCTTCCGGTCGGCGATCTTTAAAGCAGTCTAGGTTGTGACGGACAGTGGTGATTTTGTTCAGGTTAATGGTGGTTGTAAAGGCGCCTTGGCGTCGGGGGGGCCGTAGAACGCAATTTCCCCAGGGATCGTAAATCGCTGAAGCTCCGGGGAAACTCAGTTTCCGGTCTTGGCCGATGCGATTGCAGCCCGCCACGAAAAGCTGGTTTTCGAGGGCTCGGGCCCGGAGCAGGGTGCGCCAGTGGGCCGTGCGTGGTTTCGGCCACTGGGCGCAGACCAGGAGCAACTCGGCTCCCGCCAGGGCCAGGGCGCGACTCAGTTCAGGAAAACGGATATCGTAGCAGGTCAGCAAGCCCACGGGATGATCGTAGACCTGAATGAGGCAGGGTTGGTTGCCAGGATTGATATAGAGATCCTCGTCCATCAGGGAAAAAAGATGGATTTTGCGGTAGGCCGCGACCTGGTGTCCGGTGGGGGCGAGCAGATAAAAGGTGTTGTAGAGCCGATCGCCGTCCTTTTCGAGCAGGCTGCCCCCGATGTAGAAATTGCGCGCGGTGGCCAGTTGGGCCAAGTTTGCGATGAGAGCTGGAGTCGAGGCGGCCAGGGTGTTTAAATGTTGATAGTCGTAGCCGGTGCTCCAGAGCTCCGGAAGCAGGACAATATCCGGTTTGTCATTGCTTGCCTGCAGTAGACGTTGCAGGCGTTGCAGGTTTTTTTCGGGCTGGCCGAGAGTGACGTTCATCTGGATCAGGGTCAGGGTAAGTTGATGGCGCGGCATGATCGGAGCACCTTGTCTCAATTTAGAGTTTTCGGGATCGGCGCTTGGCGACGCTGAATCGTGGTTCCGGAGCGGTTGAATTTTTTTAAGGGTTCATTGTATCTTATATAATAATGTAAGGCAAGTTGGTCTTTGCCCTGCGCGCGGGCTTTTTGAAAGGAGCAAATTATGAAAGTCAGTGTCTATCGTAAATTTGTTAACACCAGTAACCGGCTCAGGATTTTATTGCGGCCCATGGGGCCCGCCGATGAAGAGCTGGTTAAGAATATGTTCGCGGGACAGGCCGCCAAGGATGTACGTTTTTTGAAAGAGGATGTGCACGATCCGGCCGTCGTGTCAAATTGGTTTAGGAACCTTGATTATGAAACCGTAGTCCCCTTGCTGGCCATGCACGGAGAACTGCTGGTGGGGGATGCGACGCTGCATCGGCGTCGGGGGGCTGAAAGGCATATCGGCGAACTGCGGATTTATTTGGCCAGAGAGTTTCGTGGGGTTGGATTGGGTATGCAGATGCTTCGAGAACTGATTGAGATTGGTCGTGAAATGGGACTGCATATGTTGTTGGCGGAAGTAGTTTCAGAGGAGTTGGCGGTCATTAAAGCGTTTCGTAAGCTTGGTTTTGTCCGGCATGCTGAGTTTGATGATTACCTGATGGACGCCACCGGTTCTTTGCATGATGTGTCAATCATGGTCCTGTCGCTCGCGGCGCGCAAAGAGTATCTTTTCTGAGAAGACGCCGGAGGGAGGGATGGCAAGGATTCGGATAAAGTCTTGCGGGAGCGGCTGACGCGGCTGCGGTTGCGTAATATGGAAGCCCTGATCGAGGCCACGGTTGTCGACGTGCGCAGTCGGTTTGCGGCGTATAAAGAGCGCCCGGCCTCTGAGCTGGAGGCCAGCGTCAGACTCTGTTATCACGCCTATATGGATTTTCTGCAGACCGGTTCCTTTGTTTCGCTGACTGATTACATCGGTGAGATGGCTCGGCGGCGCAGTGATGAGCAGGTTCGTATTTCCGCGATTCAGGCGGTTTTTCTGACCTTTCGTGAAGTGGTTATGCCGGTTTTGCAGGCTGAGTTTAAGGATGAGCATGAACATTTGCTGCAGGCTTTTGGCTCGGTTCTGCGGGCGGAAAGTCAGGCTTTGGGGTGTTTGTTGACATTTGTCAGGATGCGTTTACGGCGCGCATGCGTCACCCATGTCTGTCAGGAAGAAAAGAACCGCGCCCCTGGAGGAATTGTCTGCTTGTCTTGATCGTAAGGTCAATGTCACGACCCTTGAGCTGCAGCAGAGTCGGGATTTTCTCGTCGAGATTCTCGAGAGTCTGGTTTCCGGGATTATTGTCGTTGGAACTGACCTGATGATTAAAATGTTCAATCGATCCATGGAAAGGCTAAGCGATTTGCGGCGTGAGGAGGTTCTGGGTTGTCGTGTTGATCAGGTTTTCGCTTCTCGGATTGAAATCCCTTTTTCATTTTTTCAACGGCAAATGGAAGAAAAGGGGCTGGTCGAAGGCGTTAAGCTGCGGATAGAAAAAGAAGGCGGCCGCCCGGT
>OMKS01000104.1_pt1:0-55000 | contig 71438 bp, 70 predicted proteins | sample 1674721 | NCBI WGS metagenome assembly OMKS01 (sample SAMN06264996, study PRJEB25208) | sediment metagenome | isolation source: hot spring sediment | place: USA: California | collected 2014-09-02 | reverse complement strand
TCTCTGAATTTTTTTTATTTTAAATGCTTTTCAATGGCATGGCTGCAATATCGAGTAGAATTTTGCGAAATTTTTGACTTGAAAAATTTAAAATTGATCTGATAAGAGTACTTGTTAGCGAGCAACCAAAGTGCCATCAGGTGCGATCCTCAACCGGCTGGTGCGAGGTTGTGAGACTGGCTCCCGCATGAGGATGATGATTCAGCGCCTTTGCAGATGACTGATTTATTCAGGGCTGGTAAATCGTAATTCGTAAAAAGTGGTCGTAAATGAATGAATTGATGGTCGAGGAAAGAAATTATGAAGATGTCTGCGCCTGCTTTTGATTTTCCCCCCTATCGACCGCCTTCCGAGGCCCAGAGTATGCTGTTGCGGGTAACCCATGGTTGTCCTTGGAATAAATGTGCTTTTTGCTCGATGTATCGTAAGTTTCCTTTCGCCCGCAAAACTCTGGCCGAGATTAAGGCAGATATAGATTTGATGCCCCAGGTTTACGGGGGCGGCGCCCAGCATGTTTTTCTGGGTGACTCAAATAGCCTGCTGTTGCCGGCCACTGAGTTAGTTGAGATTCTGGAACATCTTTATCGAGTGTTTCCGCAGTTGAAAAGGGTTACTTCTTATGCCCGGGCTAAAACCGTAATGAAGAAGTCTCTCGAAGATCTAAAAGCGATTCGAAAGGCCGGTCTGACGCGTTTGCATATCGGCCTTGAGAGCGGCTCCGATGAGGTGCTTCAGCTGATCCGAAAGGGGGTGACGGCCGATGAGGTGATAGCCGGCGGTCTAAAGTCAAAGGATGCTGGTTTCGATTGTTCTCTCTATGTTCTGCTTGGAATCGGCGGCATGGAATATACCATGCAGCATCGAGAGGGAACCATTCAGGTTCTGAACGCGGTCGATCCTCATTTTATCAGGGTGAGAACCCTGACCCCGATCCCTAAATCTGAGATTGCGCGGTGGATTGATGAAGGCAGCTTCACTCAGGTCTCACCGTTGGTCAGTATTGAAGAGGAACGTGATATTCTGGTTGGTCTCACGGTTGGATCACGTTTTTTAAACGATCATGCATCTAATATTGTCCCCTTGGACGGCAAGCTTCCGGAAGATAAGGAACGGATGCTTCATGTCCTTGATCAGGGGATAGTATATTGTCGCAAGCATGAAGTTGACTATGCCGATTACCGCTATCTGTAGATAACCTGATTTGGGCCCGGGAGAAAGCAGGGTAGAACAGGGCAGAATTAATATCCTCTGCGAGATAACGGTTAGCTTGGAGGAGGGAGGGCTCTATGACGATTCCCTGCAGAAGGCCGCCCGTTGGCGATAAGGTCGGCAGTGCCGGATAGATGTGCAGGCGCACCCCGGTGGGTTACTTCTGGGCCGGGCAACCGTACCCAACCGGTTTTTATCCTCTTGACAGCTCCTTGGATCTCGTATATAAACGCTACTATTGATAGTTTTTGATGGGCGGTTAACTCAGCGGGAGAGTGCCACCTTCACACGGTGGAAGTCACTGGTTCAAATCCAGTACCGCCTACCAAGGCGATGTCTTATAAAGGGAACCGGCAGCGGTTCCCTTTTTTATTGATCGGCAGTGTTGCGGGAAAGTCGAATGTGATTTTGAGGAGACGGAGATGACAGCAAAGGTTTATATGGCGGATTTACGCAGCCATTTCAAAGATAATACATTTACTAAAATCCGTCGCCTGCTTGATGCGGTGGGGTTGCCTCAAGGGATCAGGCCGAAGTCTTTGACGGCGATTAAAATTCATTTTGGTGAAGAAGGTAATGCTTCCTTTATTCGGCCCATTCTGGTCCGTCCGGTTGTTGATGCGGTTCATGCTTTGCGGGGCAAGGTTTTTGTCACCGATACTAATACGTTGTATGTCGGAACCCGCAGCGATGCGGTCAGTCATCTGGAAACCGCCATCAGACACGGTTTTAACTTTCCCGTGCTCAATGCTCCAATTCTGATCGCCGATGGCCTGCGAGGTAACAGTACGCGGACGGTTGCTGTTGGTCTGCGTCATTTTCAGGAGGTTAAGATTGCCGCGGAGATTGCCAATGCCGATGCCATGGTAGTGCTCAGCCATTTTAAGGGACATGAGCTGCCGGGGTTCGGCGGTGCGCTGAAGAATCTGGGGATGGGATGTGCCGGGCGTGAGGGCAAACTGAGTCAGCATTCCAATATCAGTCCTAAGGTGACCCGTAAACGGTGTGTCGGTTGCGGTCTTTGTCTCAAATGGTGTCCGGCCGGCGCGATCTCGCTGGATCAGGAGAATCAAAAAGCGTTCATCGACAATGAACTTTGTGTCGGTTGTGGTGAGTGTATCGTTATTTGTCCACAGAACGCTATTAATATCCGCTGGAATGAAACTATTCCTGTTTTTCAGGAAAAAATGATCGAGTACGCTTTCGGGGCCTGTCAGGGCAAGCGCGAGCGCTGCTTTTTTATCAATTTCGTACTCCAGGTGAGCCCCGCCTGCGATTGTTATGGTCATAATGATATGCCGATTGTGGCGGATCTCGGGATTCTGGCGGCAACCGATCCGGTCGCCCTTGATCAGGCTTGTGCGGATCTGGTGACAGCGGCGCCCGGAATGCCGGGCAGTGCTCTTGGCGCAGATATCGCTCCGGGCACTGATAAGTTTCGTCTGCTTTATCCTGAAGTGGATTGGCGTTTGCAACTGGCTTATGCGGAAGAAATCGGTCTCGGCAGCCGGTCTTACGAGCTTGAGAAGGTGTGATCGTGGGATGAAAAAGCTTGCTTTTTTCTGGCTGTTGGTGTAGCTGCCAGCTTTTCTATTTGGTGACGTCCGGGACGGCGAATGACCGGACGCAAACCTTCCTTGCCCTGGTTGTCAGGGCTATTAAACTCAGAAGGAGGAACACAGGACAATGAGAGAAGTCGCAAGAAAGTATGAGTTGCTTTACATCCATCCCGGCAATCTGCCGAGCGATGATGTAGAGAAGGTCGATGAGATCCTTAATGGAACTCTGGAGCGGATGGCGGGTGAGCTGCTGCACCGTGAGGATTGGGGGGTCAGAACCCTGGCCTATCCCGTTAAGAAGCATGCCGATGGTCGTTATATTTTGGTGCGTTTCAGTTGCCTGCCGGAATGCCTGGCGGAAATTGAGAGACGTTTTAAAATTAACGAAGCCGTTATCAAGTTTCTTACCGTACGTCTGCCGGATGATTTTATTCAGGTGGAAGTTCTCAATATCCCGGTTGACGGTGAGGGTTTGGGGGAGCTTCGCGATGGTGAGATGGCGGAGAGCTCCGATGATCTGGATGAAGATCTTAACGACGATGCTGAAGATGATAACCCGGGGGATGAATAATGGCATTTGCAAAGAAAAAAATTGAGGCGAAGGGGGGCAGTCGGCGTCGTTCCTTTGTAACTAGAAGAAAATATTGTCGTTTTTGTGCTGATAGTGCCCTGAAAATTGATTATAAGGACATTCGCTTGCTGCGTTATTATATTAGTGAGAAGGGTAAAATCGTGCCGCGTCGGATTTCCGGGACCTGCTCTGCCCATCAGCGGGAATTGATGGTGGCGATCAAACGGGCTCGTAATATCGCGTTGTTGCCGTTTTCGGTGAGCACGCCGAAACCTTATTGATGGGAGTTAAACCAAGACTGGCAGCCGCTCCATTTCGGGGTTGAATCGTTGTGGTAGAGACGCCGACTCCCATCGGCCGAGCTTTGTCGCTGGCTGTGATTACGACCGTGGTTCTCTATCTGGGAGGGGCCTTTTTCCCTCTCATCGGAGCTCTGATCGGTTTGGCGGCGATTGCCCCCGGCATTTATCTGCGCTTTCAGACCGAGCAACGCTGGCCTCCGACTGTGATGGTGGTGGCCGTAGTCGGGATTCTTCTGTTTAGTTTTCGTTCGGTTGCTCCGGTGGCGGTGTATTTTTTTGAGTTCGGGCTTTCCAGTCTGATTCTTGATGATTTGTTGCGGCGCCGTCGACCAGGGGTCGAAACCCTGTTTCTGAGCGCAGGTTTGGCGACCTTTATAGTGATGTTGTTGATGCTGTGGGTCAGCTACGAACAGGGGCTGACCCCGGTAGCCCTGGCGGAAAATTTTATGAAAGCCAATATTGCCGGGGTGGTTACGCTTTATGAAAATATCGGGGTTTCCAGGGAACAGCTGGATACCTTGAAACAAGCGGCGGATGCGGTTGCCGCCTGGGCCGGGTCTTTTTTCCCGACCCTGTTGTTTGTGACCTTTTACCTGATTCATAATGTGGGTGTCGAGGCGGCCCGGTTTTTTTACAGTCGGCGGCATGGACACCCCCCGGAGCTTTTACGCAACCGAAGCGAATTTTCCCGCTTGCAGTTACCACAAATAATGGTATGGCCCCTGATAGTCGCTCTGGGGGCGCTGCTTTTTTTACCGTTGTCGGGTTTCTGGCAGGTTGTTGTTTTGAATGGGGCGGGTCTGATCGCTTTTGCTTATTTGATTCAGGGGTTGGCCATTGTGCAGTTTGCTATGGTCGCATTCGATTTGGGTCTGCTTCAGAGGTCGTTTATCTTTTTCTTTTTTTTAGCTTTTCAGTTTCTGCTTGTGTTGCTGATTCTGCTCGGTATATTTGATATCTGGTTTGATTTCAGGAAACGGATCACGCGTTACCGTCAGTCACTTTAGGGTGGTTTTCGATCAGATCAGGAAGCAGTGAAAAATATTTTGGAGGATTTATTATGCGGATTATTTTACAGGAGCCGGTTGAGCATCTTGGTAATATCGGTGATCTGGTGACAGTCGCAGACGGTTACGCCCGCAACTTTCTTTTGCCGAGCGGCCGGGCGATTGAGGCCAATGAAGGCAATCTCAATTATGTCAAGCATCATCTTTGTGGGCTTGAGAAGAAACGTCAGCGGCTTCAGGCTGAGGGTGAGGCCCTGCGGGCCCGGCTTTCGGCGTTACGGCTCGAGTTTGAACGCAAGGTCGGTGAACAGGGCAAGCTTTTCGGCTCGGTGACGGCGATGGATATTGCGGAAAGGCTTAATGAACTGCAGATTGATGTCGACCGGCGTAAGATTGAGCTGCCGGAAAGCATCAAGCATGTCGGAGATTTTACTGCCCTGGTTAAGGTTCAGCCGGGGATTGTCGCGGAACTTAAAATCGTGGTGGTCAGTGACCAGAATGAAGTGGTTCTGGTGGCGGATATGCCAGCTGTTTCCGCGGAAGCGGAGAGCGTGGTTGACTGAGTTTAGCCCAAAGCCTGTGCGCGTTTGAGACAAAACGCGCCGCGCACAGGCTTTATAACTTGGCCTTTTGGCAAGCGGCTTGATCTTTTCCTTCCTCCCGTCCTTTTTCTGTTATGCAGAAATTCTGCTTCTCTTTTCGCCCCCTTTGTACGATGACAGTGGTTGCTTCTGAGATGAGCGAGGCTTCGGCACGCAGTCTTCTTTTTGTGGTTGCAAATCTTTGTTAAATGAGGTTTATGCTCTAATGGGGGAGAGGTTGGCACTTGGTGTCTAAATAAATCTTGCGCTGTCAAATGCCGACAAGATTTCAGATGATAAGAACAGTTGTCAGGAGGGGAACTGTTTGTTTGAAGGGGGCTTTGTCGCGGTGTTTACGAAGCGCCGTTTGTTTGAAAAAACTAATCGTAACTATTCAGCCGTTTTTTAGTTTTGCGGTGGTTTCGGTGGTTTTCCGTAACGTCTTGCGAATTTTCGGTTTTCCCCCGCGCATGAAGCCCATTACAGGGCTGGTGTTTGAGCGCGAGAGCGTGAATCCAGACCTTTGGACGCATGAGCCGCTGGAAAAACAGCAATTTCAGCGTTAGTCGTGGAGAAAATGCAGCAGATCCTTCGGAACTGAAACGTTACACGTAATCATATCTTTGCTGATACGGATGATTCAGAGGAACGGGAGCGTTTGGTGGTAAAGAAAGGTAAAAGTAAAGAGAGTTTGGACCCTTTGCGGCTGCCGCCCCAGAGTCTGCTGGCGGAAGAGGCCCTGCTGGGCGGAATCATGCTCGAGAACTCGGCCTTGAGTCAGGTCATGGATTATGTTCGGGAGGAGGATTTTTACCGTCCCGGCAACCGCGAGATTTTTAAAACGATCCTGATGCTGTCTAAAAATCATGAGCCTATCGATTTGGTGACGGTGGCCGATCATCTTAAACAGCGGCATAAACTTGATGATATCGGTGGCAGCGGCTATCTTTCTTCTTTGGTGGATAACGTTCATACCGCCGCCAATCTGTCCGCCTATGCCAGAATCGTCAAGAATAAATCCTTGCTCAGGGGCTTGATTCAAACTGCGACCACGATTGTCGAACAGAGTTACGGGGAGGTCGAAGATGTGGATCAGCTGGTTGACAGCGCGGAAAGGGCGATTCTCGATGTGGCCAGAAAACGTAATCAATCGGAGATAACCCCGATCGATGAAATTGTCAAAAGCAGTTTTGCTGCGATCGACGCGGCTTATCGCAGCAATACCACGATTACCGGAGTGGCGACTGGTTTTGCCGGGATCGACAATATGACCTGTGGTTTTCAGCGTTCGGACCTGATTATTATCGCCGGTCGTCCGAGTATGGGCAAAACCTCTTTTGCACTCAATATTGCTCACAATGCCTCCGCCAACCCGGAGGTGGTGACGCGCGTTGCCTTTTTTTCACTGGAGATGTCAAAAGAACAGCTGGTTACGAGGCTGCTCTGCAGTCAATCCGAGATTAATGCTCAGACGATTCGTCGGGGGCTGCTTAAAGATCAGGACTGGCCGCGACTTTCCGAGGCGGCGGCGGTGGTTTCCGAATTGCCGATTTATATTGATGATACCGCAGCGATCTCCATTATGGAGATGCGGGCCAAGGCCAGACGGCTGCAGAACAACAAAGGACTGGATATGGTCATGGTGGATTATCTGCAGTTGATGCGCGGCGATGGCGAGAGTCGGGAGCGCGAAATCTCGGAAATCTCACGTTCTCTGAAGGCTATGGCCAAAGAGCTCAACGTACCTGTAGTCGCTCTTTCTCAGCTCAACCGCAGCGTCGAATCAAGGGTCGACCGCCGTCCGCAGCTTTCCGATCTGCGTGAATCCGGGGCTATCGAACAGGATGCTGATGTGATTATGTTTGTTTACCGAGATGAGGTTTATAACAAGGATAAGCCGGAGAATGCCGGCCTGGCCGAGATTCTGATCCGAAAACAACGAAACGGTCCCACGGGTGTGGTTAATATGAGATTTTTTGGTGAGTTTACAACCTTTCGTGATATCGATAACCGTTATGACGCCTATGAAGGAGGGCGCGAACAAATGTCGGAGCGTGAACTGGCTGCGGTGGAGAGTGATTTTGCTCACTTTGACGCAGTCAGAGAGGATTGATCGGCAATTCTGGGGAAAGGAGTCCGCAATGTTGGGAATTCGAAGAAAGATCATGGTCGCGGTGGATGGTTCGGCCGTTTCCGACAAAGCTGTTCACGAAGCGGTTTGGCTGGCTTGTTGTCAGGGCGGAAAGTTTAAGAACAAACTTTATGCGGTTTTTGTTAAAGCGGATCGCATTCGTGATTACGATGATCTTTTTGCCCGTGGCCTGTCGGCTCGGACCGAAGACCCGGAGCGCTGGCAGCGGATTGTCGATGAAGCTTTTCTGGTCGTGCGTAAGCTTGCCGCCGAGAAAGAGGTTCAACTGGAGACCCTGGTCGTGGATGGCTCGCCGGCGGTTTCGATTATCAAGCTGGCGCGTGAGTATGATATTGACCTGCTGGTTGTCGGCAGCACCGGCAAAGGCGCGATGAAAAGAGCCTTTCTGGGCAGCGTCTCGGCGGAGGTTGTTGAACAGGCTCCTTGCGGGGTTTATGTCGTGAGAGCATGATTTGTCAGCTAAAGGGAGCCGCAGAACAGGGTGAATGAGCCGGCTCGCAAAGAGCCGGCATAGGCGATGTCGGCTTGTTCGAGAAGACGTACCGCCCCCGCCGTGGGGGCCGAAAACGAGAACACCAGAGGGAACCCGGCGCGGACAATCTTAACCGCCATTTCCAGATTGATGCGGCCGCTGAAAACCGCACCCTGAGAAGTCATGTCAATTTTTTGGCAGAGGCAGTAGCCTACCAGCTTGTCCAAAGCGTTGGTGCGGCCAACATCTTCCTCGCAGTGGAGAATCTCCCCAGATTCGTCAACGATGGCGACGGCGTGGGCTCCGGCGGTCGTTTGGTAGAGCTGTTGTCGCTGATGCATTTTCGCGGGCAGCTCTGTGAGGCTGGAGGGGGGCAGGGAAAAAGGCTTACTCCGGGGATTTTCCCTTTGCGGTTGGATTATTGTCCAGATAGCTCCGGCGGTCAGAGCGCTGATCGCGGTGCGCGGTGTCTTGATCGTCAGACGTAAGGAGTCGCAGGCAAGAGGTGAAGCGGTTTCGGAGGTCAGCGTAATCAGACGCTGAGCTTTGATATCTTCGGGACAACTGATCAGACCCTGATAATAGAGATAGCCGGCGGCCAGAAAGAGTTCGTTGCCGGGGGTGCGATGCAGCGTGACCAGATGTTCTCCGTTGATCCAGATCTGCAACGGAATTTCCGTTATAAGCGCAGGTTGAAAACGCTGCCAGCGTTGGCCGTCGACTTCATAGGAGAAGGCTGAAAACGGTTGACTTTTATTCATTTACACGGCCTTTTACAACTGTGTCCGAATTGTTCGGAGCGGAGAGTGGGCTTTCTTTGTCCTTATCCTAATTGATCATGATTTGTCAATTCTGCGATGCTTGACCATCTTTTTATGACCTTGGCCCTGGATGAAGCCCGATTTGCCTGGCTGGCCGGAGAAATTCCGGTCGGAGCGGTAGCGGTCTGGCGGGGACGGATTATCGCCCGGGGGCGGAATTGCAAGGAAGAAAAAAAACTGGCTCTGGCTCACGCCGAAATCGAGGTGCTTGAACAAGCCAGCCGCAAGCTGGGTGACTGGCGGTTGAATGAAGTAACCCTTTATGTTACCCTTGAACCCTGTATCATGTGTGCCGGAGCGTTGTTTCAGGCTCGTATCGGACGTTTGGTGTACGGTTGCCCGGATCCCAAGGGCGGGGCGATCGAGAGCCTCTACCGTCTGGGGGAGGATGCTCGTTTAAATCATGCTTTTGCCGTGCGGGGCGGAGTTTTCAAGGCCCGGTCGGCGGCTTTGCTGACAACCTTTTTTCGTGGTCTGCGTGGGACCCCGAAGTCAACCTGAGAGCATAATATGACTGAATTTCGCAGCGGCTTTGTCGCCCTGGTGGGACGCCCGAATGTGGGCAAGTCGACTCTGCTGAACCATATTCTGGCGGAAAAAATCGCTATCGTTACGGATAAGCCGCAGACCACCCGCAATCGCATCGTCGGTATCAAAAATTTTCCGGCGGCCCAGATGGTTCTGGTCGATACCCCGGGGCTGCACAGCCCGAAAGGGCAACTGAACCAGAAACTGGTAGAAATCTCACAGGCAGCCTGGCGCGATGCCGATCTAGCCCTGGTCTTGCTGGAAGCCGGGAATGCTCGGCTGCGTTCCGGCGAGCTAGAGATTCTCAACCGGGCCCGGGCCGAACAGATCCCCTTCCTGGTTGCCTTGAATAAGATCGACCAGCTTGCCGAGCGCGACGGTTCATACCTCAGCCGTTTACCGATGGCCGCGGAACTGAAAAATGAATTCGCTCTGGAGAAGGAGAGACTTTTTTTTATCAGCGCCCGGGACGGTGTCGGAGTGGAATCCCTGGTGCGGGAAATGCTGGCCCGGTTGCCCTGTCATCCGGCTTACTTCCCGGATGATATACAGACCCAGATGAGTGAAAGGTTCTGGGTGCAGGAGGTTATCCGGGAGCAGATTATCAAACTGACCCGGGATGAAATTCCCTATTCAGTGGCGGTTGAGATCGATTATTACCGTGATCTGGAAGCCCGCCTTAGTATTGGAGCTTCAATCTATGTTGAGCAGGATTCGCAGAAAGGGATCCTTATCGGTCGCGGCGGAAGCATGCTGAAAAAGATCGGTATCTTGTCGCGACAGGCCATTGAGGCCTTTGTCGGAATTCCGATTTTTCTGGAGCTTCATGTCGCGGTGGCCCGCAACTGGACCCGGGATGCCGCTCAGCTCAAACGTTTTGGCTATGATCAGGAATGATGCATTCGAAGACCACTTCTGAACTGCTTGCAAAGCGGTCATTAAGAAAAGGAAGAGACAAGAAGGTTTATGGAAACAGGTCATGATTTTCTTTCTCCGGATCGTTTGCGGCAGCTGCTGGCGGCGATGCGGGGCCGTCGGGTGCTGGTGTTTGGCGATGTGATGGTTGATTGTTTTATTCGCGGCACGGTGGAAAGAATTTCCCCGGAGGCGCCGGTGCCGGTGGTCTCGGTTGTCAGCCGGGAAAATCGTCCGGGCGGCGCCGCCAATGTGGTTCGTAACCTGTTGGCGCTGGGGGCTCGACCTGAACTGGTCGCCCTGATCGGAGATGATCCCGAGGGCCTGTCCCTGTGCCGGGAGCTGCAGGAGAGCGGCTGTGGAATCGCCGGCCTGGTTTGTGAAGCGCAGCGCCAGACCTCGGTGAAGACGCGCATCGTCGCGCACCAGCAGCAGGTTGTCCGCTTCGATCAGGAAACCCTCAGCCCTTTTTCGCTGGAGAGTCGTCAGGCCTTGCGAGACGCCATCATGGCGGCCTGCGCCCGGGTTGAGGGGGTGATTGTTTCGGATTACGGCAAAGGGGTGGTGGAGCGCGAACTTTTCGATCTGCTGGTCAGCGAAACCCGGCGGCGGGGTCTTTTTCTGGCGCTCGATCCCAAGGTTGTCAATTTTGATCTTTATCATGACGTCGATCTGGTTACGCCCAATACCATGGAGGCCGGACAGGCCTGCGGTTTTCCCGTTGACAGTGAGACTCTGGCCCGGGCCGGGGCCTGTATCAAGGAGCGTTTTCGCAGTCGTGCGTTGATTATTACCCGGGGCGACGATGGCATGGCCATCTTTCCGGGCAGCGACAAACCGTTGCTGCTTCCGACCCTGGCGCGCGAGGTTTTCGATGTGACCGGGGCCGGCGATACGGTGATCGCGGTGCTCACGCTGGCTCTGCTTGAATCCGGGGTTAAATTATTTGAAGCCGCCCTGCTGGCCAATCTCGCTGCCGGGATCGTGGTTGGTAAACGGGGGACGGCTACCGTTTCCGGGGATGAAATTGTAGATTATTATCAAAGTTCGAGGCCGCGAATCGATGCGTCCAGATCTTGATTATCGTGAGCCTGAACCCGGGGCTTTAATGATCAGTGCGCTTGCCGGAACACCGGCGACGGCGCTGGCCGCAGCGCAACTTCTTGAACCTGAGTTCGGGCCGATTGACTGTTGTTCTTTCTGGCTTTCTTTTGCTCATTCGCGTTATTATGAAGCCGAAATGGGTCGGGGGCTCGGTCGTTATTTGCTGTTTTTTCAGCGGCCGTTTTTACGTTCGCGGCTGATTGACGCCAAGTTGTTCAGTGACCAACTGGAAATCCGTCTGGCCGCGGCCGGTCGTCGTCGGGTTAACCTCGACCCCGGTTATCTGGCGCTTGATCATCTGGTGCTGGCTTCGACGAAGGCGGTGCCGCATCGTCCTTATCTGGGTCGTGGCATCTACGCTGATCTGACCCTGGTTTTTGAGTCGGGCCAGTATATTCCCCTGCGCTGGAGTTATCCCGATTATGCCGGCGACTATGTCAGGGAGTTATGCGGAGAGGTGAGAAAAAAAATATTACGCCGGCGGCGGCAGGGAGATTGGCGCTGAATGTCTGGAATTCAAAATAGCAGTTTGTTTTTCTGGAAGATGCAGGGTGGCGGTAATGATTTTATGGTCATCGATAACCGTGGGCGGATTTTCCCTGAAAAAACACGCCCCGCTCTGGTGCGCAAGCTCTGTCGCCGGGCTCTTGGGGTCGGGGCCGATGGTCTGATTCTTGTGGAAGAGGCTGAAGCCGCCGATTTCACCTGCCGATTTTACAACGCCGACGGCTCTGAAGCTGAGATGTGCGGTAACGGGGGGCGTTGCGTCGCGCGTTTTGCTTTTCTTCAGAAGCTGGCCTCGGCGAAAATGGTTTTTCTGACTCCGGCCGGAGCGATTCGGGCTCAGGTCGATGGTGACCGGGTAAGGCTCGAGATGCCCCGGCCACATTCCCTGCGCCAGGGTCTTGAGCTGGAGATTGAAGGTGAACGGATTGCCGTCGATTTCATCAACAGCGGCGTGCCGCATGCGATCTTGGTGGTTGATTGCGATCCGGACCCTTCTTGGCTTCTGCGGCAGGGGGCCGCGATTCGCCGACACCCGGTTTTTGCCCCGGCGGGGACGAATGTCAACTTCGTCCGGATTGTGAATGAGCGTCGTTTGGCGATCCGGACCTATGAACGAGGGGTCGAAGCTGAAACCCTGGCCTGTGGTACCGGTTCGGTGGCGGCCGCTCTTCTTCTGGCCGTGCGCGGAAAGGTTGCTTCCCCGACCGCGGTGGTTACTGGAAGTGGTGAGATTCTGACGATTTTTTATAAGCAGGAAGGGCTGGACTTTTCTGAAGTTTTCCTTGAAGGGGGGGCTGTAATCGTATATAAAGGGGTTCTGGAATTAGTTTTACCGCCAACCGAGCGAGTCGTGTAAGGAGATGTTTGATGTTTGACGGAGCCATGGTAGCGATTGTTACCCCGTTCAGAGACGGGGTTGTAGATGAAACCGCTTTAAGGGAATTGGTTGAGTTTCAGATCGCTGGGGGCACGGATGCGATCATTCCCTGCGGAACGACCGGAGAATCGGCGACGCTGTCGCATGCCGAACACCAGCAGGTGATCGATATCGTGATTGATGCGGTGGCTAAGCGGGTACCGGTGATTGCCGGAGCCGGTTCCAACAATACGGCTGAGGCGATTCGTTTGACCCAGCACGCCAAGGATGTCGGAGCCGACGGGGTTCTGCTGATAACCCCATATTACAATAAACCTTCGCAGGAGGGGCTTTATCAGCATTTCAAAGCGATTGCCGAAAGCGTTGATATTCCCATTCTGCTTTATAATGTGCCCAGTCGGACGAGTGTCGATCTCCTGCCGGCTACCGTGGGGCGGCTGGCCGCGCTTCCTAATATCGTGGGGATTAAGGAGGCTACTGGCTGTATGCAGAGAGCCTCCGCTATTATCGCGGCCTGCGGGCCCGATTTTGCCCTGTTGTCCGGGGACGATTTTACCTTTTTCCCGCAGATGTGCATCGGTGGGCGCGGAGTGATTTCGGTCACGGCCAATATCGCGCCTTCCTTGATTGCCGGAATCTGTGATGCCGTTGCCGCCGGTCAGTGGTCGGAGGCCGCCGCCATGCATCATAAGTTGCAAAAACTTTGCGCGACCATGTTTATCGAAACCAATCCGGTGCCGGTCAAGACCGCACTTGCCATGATGGGTCGGATAGTCGAAGAAATCAGATTGCCGATGGTCATGATGGAAGCCGACAATCGGAGCCATCTGGAGCAGGTTCTGAAAGCCTACGCCTTGATTTGATGGGCCCCTTAGGTTTGAGAGGTTCTTCTGGGAGAGTTGTTTTTTGTCGCTTGCTGAGCCCCCGGATCCGAATAATTGCCTTTTTTGAAAAGCTGTTTAACTGAAGTTGCTATCCGGCTCGACCGGATCAGGAAGAAATATGGATATCGGGGTTGTAGGCGCCGGGAGTTGGGGCACGGCCCTGGCTGACCTGCTGGCGCGGATCGGTCATCGGGTAACACTTTGGGCTTATGAGTCGGATCTGGTTCTGCGCATGCGCCGGGGACGGGAAAATGATCTTTTTCTACCCGATATCACTCTGCATGAAAATTTGTGTTTTACCGACAGCCTGGCGGAAGCGGTCGCAGGTCGGGAACTGGTTTTACTGGTGCCCCCATCACAATTGATGCGTCAGATTTTTTGTCGTTTGTTACCCTATCTGAAAGAAAATCTGGTACTGGTTTCCGCTTCCAAGGGGATCGAAAACGAGAGCCTGATGACGATGTCCCAGGTTCTGGAGGAAGAACTGGAGCGGTCTGGGCGCAAGGCACGACTGGCCTTTCTTTCCGGCCCCTCTTTCGCCCGCGAGGTGGCCAAGGGCTTGCCGACCGCAGTGGTCGCGGCCGCGGCTGATGAGCGGGTAGCCGAAATCGTACAGCAGGTTTTCAGCGGTGAGCGCTTTCGCGTGTACACCAGCACCGATGTGATTGGGATCGAATTCGGCGGCGCCCTGAAAAATGTCATGGCTCTGGCCGCAGGAATTGCCGACGGGCTGGGGTTTGGTTCAAATACCCGGGCGGCCCTGATTACCAGGGGACTTTTCGAGATGACCCGTTTGGGGGTTGCGGCCGGAGCCCGGGCGCAGACTTTTGCCGGATTGGCCGGAATGGGTGATCTGGTTTTGACCTGTACCGGCGATCTTTCCCGTAATCGTACGGTCGGACTTGAATTGGGTCGGGGGCGTTCCCTGGAGGAAATTCTGGCGGGGATGAGAATGGTCGCCGAAGGGATCAAAACCACGGTTTCGACCTATCAGCTGGCGGCCAGGCTGCAGGTTGAAGCGCCCATAACCGAGCAGGTCTATTCCATTCTCGAAGCGGGAAAGGATCCCCGGCAGGCGGTGGTGGATCTTCTGCAAAGAAGTCTTAAGTCGGAAATATAAGCGGCGACTATTCAGCCTCGCAATACATTTGCGGAAAACAGGCTATTCCGAGCCTCTTCAGGAGGCCTGACTTGATTGTAGCCGCATATCGGGATGGTGTCTCCTGGGTATCCCCGGTCCAGCCGCTGGGATGAAGACTTGCTGTAAGCCTTTTAATTAATGGTGTGTTCGAAAGGAAAACATGTTACGGATTGCCGTTACCGGGGCCGCGGGTCGCATGGGCGGCGCTTTTCTGGCGTATCTTGAGAGTCAGGCAGATGTCGTGGCCCAATTCGTGAGCAACGCCGGTAAACTTTCGCTCCCTGAGAAGTTGGAGCTTCTGGCTGAGGCCTGCCGGTTGCAGCGGCCGGATGTGCTGGTGGATTTCAGTTATCCCGAGGCGACCCTGGCTTATGCCGAATGGGCCGCGAGCGAGAGTTTAGCGATGGTTGTCGGAACGACCGGCTTTACCCGCTCACAGCTGGACAGGTTGGCGGAAATTCTGCGGCCGGTACCCGCGCTGTTGAGTCCCAATATGAGTCTGATGATGAACCTGGCCTGGCGTATGATCGCGAACGCCACGGCGGTGCTGCCGCACGATACGGTTGACGTGGAGATCGTCGAGAAACATCACCGGGAAAAACGCAATGCACCCAGCAGCACGGCTCTGAAAATAGCTCAGCTGGTAGCTGAGAAAAGAGGTTGGACGCTCTCCCAGTCGCTGCGGCATCAGGCGCGCTGGGGACTGATCGGCAGCCGACCGCACAAGGAAATTGCGATTGCCAGTCTTCGCGGGGGGACTTTTAACAGTGAGCATGCCGTAATTTTCGCCGGCCAAGGTGAGAGTCTTGAGATCACGCATCGCTCGCAATCACTGGAGCCTTATGCTCGTGGCACGCTGCAGGCATCCCGCTGGCTTCTGAAACAAGCCCCCGGGATGTACGACATGCTGGATATGCTGGGTCTGCAGGAGGTCCTTTATTGAATCGGCGTCGCCCCGAAAATATGAAATATTCGGGGCTGAAAGAAAGCTTTTGAAGGTATTCTTTAATGGAGCGTGGTTCTTCAGAAAATAAAATGGTCAAGTCTTTTCCGGGTTCAGAATATACTCTTTGAAAAGTTCGGCCAGGGGCGAAAGACGCCGGTCGCGATTGTAGATCAGATAAAAGTCGCGTTTGATCGGGCCGTCCGGAAGGCTGAGCTGTTGCAGGTTTCCGTTTTTCAGGTCTTCATCGACACAGAGGTTGGAGATGATGGTTACCCCGAGATCATTTTTGACCGCCTGACGAACCGCTTCCGCGCTGCCCATTTCAGCGACCAGATTTAAGTCTTCAAGTTTGGTCAGACCTCTTTGTTGTAAGACTGAAAGCATGCTCCGTCGGGTTCCGGAACCTTTTTCCCGGATTATAAAAGGTAGCTTCCTGAGGGTTTCAAGGCTGAGCGGTGAGGAAATTGAACGGCCGCGGGCCGGAGACGCTACCAGGTAGAGCTCGTCTCCCTGGCATTTTATCGAAATGAAATCCTTGTCTGTGGGCGGGTTGCCGACCAATCCCAGCTCAAGCTCGCCGTCGCCGACCAGATCGATGATTGACTGGCTGTCTTCAATGCGCAGGGTGACTTTGGTTTGTTGGCGGCTCTGTGTAAAACGGCCGATTACCGCTGGCAGAATATATTGGCCCGGAGTATTGCTGCCGCCGATTTCTAGCTTGCCGTGTTCCGCTCCGGCGTAAAGCCGCATTTCTTTGCGGGCCTTTTCCTGCAGGGCGAAGATTCGGCGGGCGAAGGGCAGAAAGATCTCGCCGGCCGAAGTCAGGCGAACCTCACGGCCGCTGCGGTCGACGAGTTGAACTTTAAGGAAGTTTTCCAGGTTTTTCAGGTGACCGCTGACGGTGGGCTGAGTCAAATAGATCTTTTCCGCCGCCCGACTGAAATTCAGATGTTCGCTGATTGCCAGAAAGACTTGAATCTGTCGCATCTCAATCATATGCTGTCCTGTTTTTTTTGAGATGGAATTAGCCTGAAAACTGCAACAGCTCCGAATGCGAGGCGTTCGATACCTGAGGCCCGCGGCGAACATAGAAGTACGCCGTCGTGACGAAGGTTGAAGGGGAGCGAAGCCGGTGGAGTTGTTACGAAGCCCTCGACCTTTTAGAGTAAAAATAATCGGTCGTCAAGGGGCTGGCCGAAATAAGTAGGGAGGTTGCTCTGTGCGAGTGAATGTTGAGGCTCTGCTGACGGTGATTGCTCAGGCCGGCGGTTACGCGCTGGTGGTTTTGGATGAGGCTGGCAGGGTGGCCTACTGGAGTCCGCAACTGGCGGAAATCAGTGGTCTTGAAAGTCAGCGGGTGCTTGGGCGTGACTGGTCTGAAATGGTGAGGTTTCAGGAAGGGGCGGCCTTGAAAGGTCTGCCCGGGGATCTTCAGGCTGAATCCGGGACCGGGTTGAGCGGCCTCGAGTTTTATCCGGTTCCTGACGATGCCGGCGCCGATGGCTGCCGGGTTGGAATTCTGCGACGAAACTCAAACTCCGCGATGAACAACGAAAACTCCCCTTTCAGCGCCGAAAACGCTCTCGGCATTCCCAGCCGGCGGGCTTTGCGCGAGGCCTTGCAGCGCCAGATCGCCTATCATCACCGTTATCACACCCCGTTTTCCCTGCTTTTTCTGAAAATAAAAAATGTTAACACCTTTATGGAGGTTCTGGGGCGTGACAGCTGGGAAGTTACTAATCGTGCGATTTTTGATCAGATTATGGCGATTGTAAGGATGGGTGATTATGTCGGTCTCTATGATGACTCAACCTTTTGGGTGGTTTTAGCTAATTCAACCCCGGAGGGAGCCCGCGTGGTGGCGGAAAAAATCAAGCGTCTGACCGCTTCCATGCAGGTGGAAACGATTAATGTTTTTCTTTCCGTCGCGATTGTCGCGGTTTCCGCGGCTAAAGGCGACGATGTCGATGGTTTGATCGGCAAGGCCGGTCAGGCCGTGGAAGAGGAACTGCGGCTTTCGTTCGGGGCGGCGTCGGCGGATTAGATTATGCGCCTGATCTGCGCAGCGGTCCGCGAAGAACTTCTGCCTTTGCTTGAGTCAGGTTTCTGGAGCGAACTTGAACCCGGATGCTATCGCTCCCGGCGGCGGCCTTGCCTGCTGGCCGCGCTGGGCATCGGTCTGGTCGATTTTGTGGCTGGTTTTGAGGCCTTGTTGCGGACACAGCCCATCTCCTCGGCCATTTTTACCGGCAGCTGCGGGGTTTATGCCGCCTCCCTGGCCTCCTGGCCGCCGGTAACTCTGGTTTCTCCCGGGACCGCGATTCTGGGTGATCTGGCTGAAGTCGAAGGTAAGGGGTATTTCCCCGGGCCTCTGATAACTACGCTGACCCTTGACGAAAAACTTTCCCGGCAACTCTCTTCGGGCTATGAGACCCGCTGCCTGACCTTGGCCGCGATCACCTCCGAGGATCATGCCGCCGGCCGCCTTGAAGCGCATTACCGGGCTCAGTTCGAACAGATGGAGGCCTATGCCTTTGCCCGTCTCTGCCAATGCCGCGGCATTCCCGGTGCCCTGCTGCTGGCGGTGGTTAACCAGGTCGGCGGGCAGGGCCACCGGCAATGGCTTGGCAATGCCCCCTGCGGGGCCCGGGCTTGCGCGGCACGGCTTCAGGAAGTCCTTGCCCTCTGAAACCGTAAGTTTAGTGCTTTTTTTACCGGTTCGGCGGTGATTATTTCAGGAACTTTGTCCTTTCACAAAGCATTTTCTCTTGTCAAGCGCCCCGGACTGTGCTATCTGGTGCGTCCGTGAAACAGACAGGTACGGGCAATTAGCTCAGCTGGATAGAGCGTTGGCCTCCGGAGCCAAAGGTCGTGAGTTCGAATCTCGCATTGCCCGCCAATAAAAAATCAAGGGGTTAGGTGAATTAGTCGCCTAGCCCCTTTTTTGTTTCTGGGCTAGATACTTTGGGTGAAACCTTTACGCTTTGGTTGATGGTTCGAAGTATCTTTATCGCGCTCGGTCACATTTATATTGCCGTGAAAGGCTCAGCGCCTGATGCGGTGGTAGCCGCAGCGTTAGTTCGCATTTCGCGGCAATGTAACTGAGTCCTTTTGTCAGAAGATGCCACTCCATCTTTGCCTGGTTCGCGCTTGCCGGTTTCAGATGCCGCCCAGGCAGAGATACTTGATTTCAAGATAATCGTCAATGCCGTAGCGCGAGCCTTCGCGGCCGAGGCCGGATTCCTTGACCCCGCCAAACGGCGCCACGGTGGTCGAGATCAAGCCGGTGTTGATGCCGATGATGCCATATTCGAGAGCTTCGGCCAGGCGCCAGACCCGGCCGATGTCGCGGCTGTAGAAATAGGCGGCTAGTCCGTATTCGGTGGCGTTGGCCAGGGCGATGGCTTCGGCGTCGCTGTGAAAACGAAAAAGCGGGGCCACCGGGCCGAAGGCTTCCTCGTGGGCGATGCGCATTTCGGGGCTGGCGTTGGTGAGGATTGTTGGTTCGAAAAAATTGCCGCCCAGCTTGTGGCTTCTGCCGCCGGTCAAGATCCGGGCGCCGCCTGCCACGGCGTCAGCAATCAAGGCCTGGACTCCGGCCACGGCGTCGCGGTTGATCAGCGGTCCCTGTTGCGTGTCGGCTTCGAGACCGTTGCCGACCTTCATTACGGCCACCGCCGCCGCCAGCTTTTCGGCGAACCGATCGTAGATGCCATCCTGAATCAGGAATCGGTTGGTGCAGACGCAGGTCTGGCCCGAATTGCGGTACTTAGAAACCAGAGCCCCGGCCACCGCGGACTCGAGATCGGCGTCGTCAAAGACGATGAAAGGGGCGTTGCCTCCCAGTTCCAGCGAAACCTTCTTGACCGTGCCGGCGCAGGCTGCGAGCAGCTGCTTGCCGACGGCGGTCGATCCGGTGAAACTCAGTTTGCGCACCCTGGGATTTTCCGTCAGCTCGGCCCCGACGGCTGCGGCCGTGCCGGTAACCACATTGAAGACCCCGGCTGGAATTCCGGCTCGTGCCCCCAGCTCGGCCAGAGCCAGGGCGGAAAAGGGGGTCGCGCTTGCCGGTTTGACTACCATCGTGCAACCTGCGGCTAAGGCCGGCCCTGCTTTTCTCGTGATCATGGCTGAGGGGAAATTCCAGGGGGTGATGGCGGCGCAGACTCCGATCGGTTCCTTCAGGACAAGAATTCGCTTGTCCGCCTGCTGAGCGGGAATGACATCGCCGTAGACCCGCTTGCCTTCCTCGGCGAACCATTCGAGAAAAGAGGCGGCGTAGACGATTTCGCCCCGGGCCTCGGCTAGTGGTTTTCCCTGTTCCTGAGTCATGAGCAAGGCCAGATCATCCTGATGTGTAAGCAGCAGTTGCCGCCAGCTCTGGAGAATGACGGCTCGTTCCTGCGCGGTTTTCCGCCGCCAGGCGGAAGCGGCGTTTTCCGCCGCGGCAATGGCGCAAGCGGTTTCGCCGCGACCCAGATCGGGTACCGTGCCCAGAAATTTGCCGTCGGCGGGGTTGCGGACCTCGATGACGCCACCGCCTTCAGCTGCTATCCAATGGCCGTCGATATAGGCCAGATTTTTCCATAACCCGGGATCCTGCAGTTTTTGTGTCGGCATTGGTTTTCTCCTGAATTGGGTTGGTTCTCGCATGAATGTTTAATTAACAATGGCAACGCAAGGTCGCGGTCCTTATTTCAGCCGTTCCAGAGCGCTTGCAGCCGCTTTTTGCGGCGGCGCTGGCTTTTGCCGAGGCGTTTGGGATTGCCCTGCTTGCGGGTGAGGTGGCGCTTGGCCTTGCCTGTCGGTTCATCTTCATCGAGATCGACGGTCGTTTGCAGGGTCGCCAGCAGGACGCCGATAAAATCGGCGGTGGCCAGCACCACGGCGCCGAAACCTTCGGCGGCCCGGGCGATTTCCCGGTCGGAACTGACAATCGTCAAGCCGCTGCCGTATTGGCGGGCGAGATTGATCAGGTACTGATCGGCATTCTGTCCGGCCCGGGAAAACCTGATTTCAACCCCGCCGGCGGCGGCACTGCGGGGTTCGCCACTGCCGGCGAAGGCCCCGTCGTAAACCACGGTCAACCGGTTGCTGCTGGCGCGGCGGTAGTCGGCCAGCAGCTGGTTGAGTTCCTCACGCTCTTTTTCCAGATCGAGAAAGTCCAGGGCGGTACCGGTTAAGGTCGCGATCACGTTATAGCCGTCGAGAGCGATGCGCATAGTGATTTCACGGGCAATTATTGGGGGCTGTAAGCGGACCGTTTCCGGCCGGCCGGAGTTCTCACAACCATTTCTTTTTTTTGAAATAACTCAATAAAATCAAGGAAATTATTATGAACGCAAGCCAGAGGAAAGGATAGGCCCAGCGCCATTTGAGTTCGGGCATGTATTCGAAGTTCATACCGTAAATGCCGGTGATAAAGGTCAGGGGGATGAAAATCGAGGCAAAGACGGTCAGCACCTTCATGACTTCATTCATTTTATTGCTGATGCCGGAAACGTAGATATCAAGCAGGCCGGAGAGAATCTCCCGGTACAGATCCAGTCTTTCGGAAACCCTAATGGCATGATCCTGAACATCGCGGAAATAAATCAGGTTCTTTTCCATAATCAGGTGTGAATCGCTGTGCAGCATGGTGCTGAGAAGCTCGCGCAGGGGTGAAATGAACCGGTGCATGTGGGTCAACTCTCGTTTGATTGCCTGAATCTTCTTGAGGGTGCCCGCGTCGGGGGCGCTTAACAACTCCTCTTCGATCGCATCCACATTTTCGGACAGGGTGTCGAGCAGAATGAAATTGCCGTCGACAAGCAGATCGAGAAGCGCGTAAGTCAGATAGTCGCTGCCCTGGCTGCGAAAGCGGCTCAGGTGGTTTCTGGTTCGCTGAAGAACCGGCGTAAATAAATCGTCGGATTTTTCCCTGAAGACAAAAACAAATCCCTCCAAGACCAGAATGCTGATCTGCTCGGCACAGGCCGCTGAGTTTGAGGGCGCGGGCATCAGGGTTTTCAGAACAATGTAAAGATAGTCATCGTAATCTTCGAATTTGGGTCGCTGATGCGGATTAAGAATGTCCTCGAGAACCAGTGGATGAATCTTGAACCGCCGTCCGAGGGCTTCGATGACCCCGATATCGCTCAGCCCTTCGATGATTATCCAGGTGACGGAGCCCGGCTTTTGCTCAGGGCTGATTTCTTCGAGCGAGGCAATCGTATACTCTTGGAAATCATGGGCATCATAGGTGATGATGGACAGCTTCGAGCCGGCATGATGATCGGCCCCGAGATAAACCAAAGTGCCGGGCGGCATGCCGGCTTTGCGCGAAATCTTACTGGGGAATTTTTGCATGGGTTGCCCTTTTTATGTTTCAGGACGACTGCCGGAGTCGGGCTGCGTGGGGAAAACTCGACCGGAATTAAGTTTTCGTTTCTGCCGGTTCGTTTTGCTCGTCAAGCGGTTTGAAGAGCATGATTTTTTGTGTTTACTACAATCGATTGTTTTTGACAACCACCGGGTGCCGGTTGTTTGCGAGCATGATATCCTACGCTGGGAAAACAGAAAGCGAACGTCGGGAGTGGAGGAAATACACCAAAGCTCCCGAAACTGAAGTTATAAGAAAAGCTTGTGCACATCGGGGATGGCACCGGCGAGGGGACCTGTTTGACCCTCTGGCTTCAGGAAAAATGAAGCCGACCGGACCGTGTCAGGACGATTGTTGGTTGTCGACGCACATTATCAGGTAACGGCAGGAATCCGGGCTTTTGTCGAGATGGACCAGAACGCCGTTTTCCCGGCTCAGAAAAAGGTTCAGGACATACAGGGGCAGGGTTTCATGATAGGCGCTTGCCGCTTCGTAATGATAGCGTTCGCAGCCTGGAGCGCTTTTCTGCAAAGACCGGCTTTCGGCGGCGGAAAAACGTCTGGAAAAAGCCAGACGGGTACCGGGTGTCAAGGTCGAGAGAAAGTTTTTTAAAGCCTTTTCAGAAAAGCATTCAGGTTTTATCTCGAGTCCGGCGAGCGCGCCGTCGGCGTTACTCTTGACCAGCATCCAGTTGCTGCCTTCGGCCAGTGGCAGACCCTTCTCCACGCCTAAAAATTTTCGGCCCAGTTCCAGGGGTAGAATGACTTCGTCGACGGCGCCGATCAGAATGGCTTCTTCCGTTTGTCGTTGCAGATCGTTCTGAGCCAGAAGCATGGTCATCTGCACGGGGAAATGGTGATGGGCAAGAAACAGATTGCGGCCTTCAAGCCCGAGATGAGCGGCAACATAATAGGCCGCCGTATTGCCGGCCAGATTGATGAAGTCGGCCGGTTTCGTCAGATTTCCGGTAAAGTGACGCTGGCGCACAACCCGGTCGAAGACCATGATATTCCCCTGTCCGGAAGTCATGTAAAGGGCGGTCTGAGGGTTTGGGCGGGAAACGGCAGCGGCTTGATGCGCGCCGATGATGGCCAACTGAATGAAGCGGTCGGTGCGGCGAGGGCTGGTGCCGCTGAGGGCTTTGAGCTTGTTTTTGAGATCGGGAAGCTCCGGGGTTTCGGGGTCGATGGGGCCATGATGCAGGCCCAGTCCGTGAATGTAGAGGGTCATGCCGTGCGCTTAACGATGAAAACCGTGTTATTGCCGCCGAAACCGAAATAATTAAGCATGAAGACGCCTTGGTGCAGGGGCAGCACCTCTTGCAGGGGTGGGTTGCGGAACTCGTTTTCCAGAACGGTGAAATTGAGGGTCGCCGGCAGAAATCCGGCGCCGACGCTTTCCATCAGTAAAACCAGTTCGGCCGTGCCGCAAGCGCCCAGGGTGTGGCCGATATAGGGTTTCAGAGCGACAATCGGCGGCATTCGGTGAAAAATCTGTTCCAGGGCGCGCATCTCGGCCCGGTCGTTAAGTTCACTGGCGGTGGCGTGAGCCTTGATCGCGCTGATGTCTTCCGCTTTGAGACCGGCATCCTGCAGGGCCGTGCGCATTACTCGGGCGAGCCCCTCCCCGCTCGGCTCGGTTCCGCTCACGCTATAGGTTTCGCAGCGGCTTGCTCCGCCGAGATAGCGCCAGGGCGAGGGGCTGATTTCCTCCCGGCTGAGAAGTACGGCGCCGACCGCTTCCCCCAGAACAATGCCGTCGCGGTTGCGGTCAAAGGGGCGCATTCCTGAGGAGGAGAGCAACTGCAACATGGCAAAGCCCTCAAGGGTGGTCGGGGAGTAAAGCTCCAGACCCAGGACCAGGGCGTGATCGATCAGTCCGCCGTTCAGCAGTGCGGCGGCGTTGATCAGGGCGTTGGCGCTGGAGGTGCAGGCCGTGTTGCAGGTCAGGGCGGGACCCTCCAAGGTCTGGCGCCGCATCAGGCTGTCCAGGTAGCCGCCGGCGCCGACCCGTTGGCGTTCGCACCTGTCGATAAAGGCTGGGTCGACATTCTCTTCGAGGGGGCCGGCCAGGGAATAATCGATCGCGGAGGCTCCCAGAAAAACCCCGATGCCCTTCAAATCGGAAAGCTGCAGGTTCAGATTGGTCTGCAACAGCCTGACTGTTCGGTCAAGATAGTTATCGACAATCGCGCTCGAACTGAAGCGGGGGGCTTGGTCGAGGCGGTAGTAGGGGTAGGGCGCCAGACGCTCGCCGACCCGGACCTTGACCAGCTCGCGTGGGTTGTGGCCGGCCAGGAGTGACCGTCTCCGTTCGCTCCGGCTCCCCAGGGCACTCAGCAGCTCTCCACCGATAATCGTGATCATGCTTGTATTTCTTTTTCCTGATGCCGGAACGGGTTAACTCTCATTTGTCGTCCAGAGCTCAGGTCGGCTGAATGAAATCGGCCAGTTCGTTGATGGTGGTGACATGGCGGCGAAAGGCTTTGCTGTCAGGCAGGCGGATGCCGAAATGGCTTTGTAGGCCCATCAGGATTTGCAGGGCGTCAAGCGAATCGAGCCCGAGACCGCTGGCTTCGGAAAAAAGCATCACTTCATCGTTGATGTCGGTGGGGCTGATATCCTCTCTTTCGCATTCTTCAATGATCATTTTCTTTAGGCGCAGCTTCAGCGCCTCGTCTAAAGATCCCTTCATTGTTCCCGGTTTGTTTTAAAGTGAAAGACGACTCCGGCCGCCAGCAGCAGGCCGAGGCCGAAAGCGGCCAGGGCCAGGGCTTCGCCAAGAACCGCTTGCAGGCCCCGGTCGCGGAGAAAAATATCGAGAAATCCTTCCAGTCCCCAGGACATCGGCGAAAGCCCGGCCAGTTGTTGCATGGGCTCGGGCATGTATGTTTTCGGAACCATGATGCCGCCGATTGCCCCCAGGAGAATATTGATGATGACGCCGATGGTGGTCGCCTGCTCCACGGTCGTGGCCGAGACCGCGATCAACATCGAGGTTCCCACGGCGGCCAGGCTGAGGCCGACCGAAACCAGGGCCAGGCCGCCGATCGAGTTTCCCAGTTGCAGGGCCTCGGCTCCGCAAAGCGGTACGATGAAAACCCCGACCGCGAGCATGAGACCGGCCTGCAGCTGATTGATGACCAGGTAGGGCGTGATTTTCCCGATGAACAGGGCGGGCAGTGAAATATTCATCGCCGTCATGCGCATCAGGGTGTTACGTCGGCGCTCGTTGATAAAAATGGTCGATATCGGAATAATGATGAAGAACATGCCGAACACAATCCAAGAAGGAACGCTTTGCTGGGTTGATGAAGGTTCCCGTCCTGCTTTCAGCTCGGCGTAGCGCAAGGTGATGGCGGCTTCGGTGTCAAGAAAAAAGGTCTCGAGGGCTGGAATCTCCGGCCGTCCGGCGTCGCCGAAGAACTGGCTCTGCGTGGCGGTCGGCGCTGGAGAAAAAGCAAGTTCGCGCATGATTGTTTCAAGGCGCAGGCGGATCAGGGCCCGAGTGATTTCGGTTTTGAACAACAGCAGTCTCCCCGGTCTGACGCTGGTCGGAAGCGCCACTTCCAGTAAGACGGGCGATATTTCCTGGCGGTCATGGTTTTGCGCAAAACCTGGGTTGATAGTCAGGGCGGAGCCTGACTTTGCGGGAGCCGGTGTTAATTTTGGGGCCGGGTTTCCGGCCGCCAGCCGGCGCCGGAGCCGAGCCTGGCGGCCAAGTAATTGTTCAAATCTGGCGCTCAGGACGCTGTGATCGAGATCGATGAGGGAGTATTCAATCTCGATGGGATCGTGTCTGAGTGTGTCTTTCAGGGCCAGCGACATGATCAGAATGAAAATCGCCGGCATGATGAAGAGGGCGGCCAGGGCGTGTCTGTCCCGCAGAATCAGGATGAACTCTTTAGCCAGCATGGTCTTAAACATCGCGTTTTTCTCCGGTCGTGGTCAGGCGGAGAAAGAGATCCTCGAGGGTGGTGGAGCCGTAGCGGATCTCTTTGAGCTCGAAGCCTTCGTTTTCGAGAGCTTCCAGCAGGTCTGCCAGCGTGCTGGCATTTGGTTTCGCCAGGGTGAGGGTGGCGGCGTCGGCTACCTCAAGACCGGAATGGTGCCGGGCGAAATGCTGCAGCCGGTTTTTGTCGGCATGGAACATTTCGATGTGCAAGGTCGAGGTTCCGCGCTCTCGCAGCAGGGTTTCGATCCGCCCCTCAAGAATGATGCGGCCATGGTCGATAATCGCCGCCTGGTCACAGATTTTTTCAATCTCGGACAGGTAATGGGAACAATAGATGACGGTTCTGGCTTCGTGTTTAAAGGCGCGAATGGTTTTCAGGATCTCTATTCGGCCATCGGGATCGATGCCGACGGTTGGTTCGTCAAAATACAGCAACTCGGGGGTTGTTGAGCAGGCCGATGGCGATGTTGAGACGCTGTTTCTGGCCTCCGGAAAGGGTGCCGGCTTTTTGTTGGTGACAATCTTCCAGGCGGTTGACGCTGAGCGCCTGTACAATCGCCTGGCGTAAGGCGGCGCCCCGGATTTTCTGAATGCCACCGAAAAAACGAAGATTTTCGAGCACGCTTAAATTTTCGTAAAAGGCCGGAGACTGGGGAATGTAAGCGGTGCGCCGGCGGATTTCGGCTGTTTCCCGTTGCAGGGGGAGTCCGAAAATGTGAATCTTACCTGCCTGGAAAGTGCTTAGACCATTGAGGATCGAGAGTAATGTGGTCTTGCCTGCACCATTGGGGCCCAACAGCCCGAAGATCACCCCGGTGCCGATCTCCAGATTGAGATGGTCGAGGGCGCAGCGCCGGCCGTAACGCTTGACTAGATTTTCAATGCGGATCATTTTCTCAACCGACCGTCGCCAGTAACTTGCGGTAAACTTGGGTTTCGCTCTCGGCCACGCTTTCCAGTTTTCGGCGCAGGGACGCGAAGTCGATGGCCTGGTTTTTTTTGCCGCGAAGGCTGCGGGCCAGCATCAGGGCGAATTCCCGCCACTGATCCCCGGTCGCGGTCATCATCATTGAGCTTTCTTCCAGTCTGGGTTCGGCCAGCAGTTTGCCCGCTTCCTGTAGAAATGAAGCATAGATGAAACGAAAACCGGCTCCGCCGGTGCCGATTTCCTCCTGCATGCGAATGATATGGCCGAGCAGCAGCTTGGCGTAGTGCGGATCTTTTTTCTCAAGTCGGGTGATGGCTTCGGCGAGCCGCCGAATGCCGGAAACGCCGGCGATCGGAACCGGGCTGTAAAGCATGGCCCGGGCGTTTTTACGAATGATGCGAGGCAGCAGAAAGCCGAAGTCCAGGGTCTTCGGCACTGCGACCGGATAGTAGATCAGACCTTTTGGGGCCATCATTCCTTTGACGAAGCGGGCTTTTTCCAGGGGCTCGACCAAGCAGCGCACCGGTTGTTCAAAGACCGGGTCGCTGACCAGATATTCATTTCCTTCTTTGCCGTACACGATCAGGTTGTGGGCGTTAAAATGAAAACGCATTTCCTCGGGGAAATAGGGCAGCCAGAAAACCGAAGTCTGGGCTCCGACGATTTCGCCTTGCGCGAGCAGGGTGTCAAGGGCGGCGGTGCCCTGCCGGGCCCGGCGAAAGGTCTGCAGCCGCATGCGCAGGCCGATATTTTTCTGCAGTCCCCTGATAATCGCATGCGGGCGGCTGCGGTAGGCGATCAGGGGCAGACCGCCTAGCTTGATAAAGGGAATGTAGGCAAACATCAGGGCCCCGGAGAGACCGAAAACCATCGCCTCGGAAAGCTGTAGGCCGTGATGTCGCAGCATCAGCGCCATTACGCCACTTTCGCAATGGGCGGAATGATTATGGATGAAGGCGGGTTTTGTCATGCGTCCGCCTCGCGGTGTGGCAGCCGCGTGAGTTCCGCGAGCTCAAGCCCCAGGGCCTGGGCGTAAAGTGACAGTCTTTTTCGTCCCAGTCCGGCAAAGATCTGAGGTCTGAAATGACGCCTGATGCGCCAGAGCCAGAGGCCGGTGGCCTGGGCCAGAGTCGGCGGATCCATGCGTTGGGCGTACATATGATAATAAAGCGGGGAAGCCCGGCCGGCCAGAACCAATGCGTAAGCCTTCCGCGCCAGGCGCTCAAACTCCTCGAGGGCCTGACGGGTAGCGGCTTCTTCCACCCGCCAGCCGGAGGAGGCGACGATTTCATAAAGCCCGTCGGCGTTGGTTGCGTAAAGGGCTTTCCGGTGGCGAGCCAGGGTGGAAATGTTGTCTTGGGGAACTTGCCGATTTTCCATTCAGACTACCGTCAGATGAATGTAGGCGGTGGAAAAACGTCCGCTTTGGGGACGAAACAAAGTAGCCTCTCGCCTTTTTTCAAGGAACCCGAATTGAACAGTTCTTCCAGCATGATGTAGATTGAGGCCGAACCGGTATTGCCCTTGGTACTCAAATTCGTGAACTATCTTTCCTGGGGGATGTCGCAGCCCGCCGCCTGCAGCCCGGCCCGGACCGGGTCACGGAAAAAACCGGAGGAATAGTGCGGCAGGAACCAGTCGATTTGGTCGGCCTCGACCAGGACCTGCCGGCTGAGCTCGCGCAGAGGTCGGACCACGGTGTATTCAATGATCTTGTCGTTGAGGAGCTTGACGTCCTGCTTGATTGAAAAGATTGAACGCTCCAGCCAGGCCTGAGGGGCGTATTCGCGCCAGCCCTTGAGGCGGCCGGAGGTCGTTTTTTCGGCGCCCGCGTACATGCAGGTTTCAAGCTCGCCGGTATAGGATTTCTGAAAAATCCAGTCAATCCGCAGAGAAATAGCGTCGCCCTCGGGCTGCGGACTCAGCCAGAGGGCTCCGGCCCCGTCACTCAACATCCAGCGCAGAAAATCCTTTTCAAAGGCGATGGCCGGTTGTTTTTCAAGTTGGGCCGCCCGGGCTTCGATCTCCTCGGTGAAATTGAGGCCGCGTAGCAGTGAGGAGACGTTTTCCGAAGCGGTCGCCACGGCGTTTTTCTTTTGACCGGCGAGAATTGACAGGTAAGCGTATTTGAGCGCCATGGTTCCAGCCAGACAGATTCCGGCGGTCGCCACCGCTTCGCAGGGTGGCAGTCCGAGTTCACCGTGGACCATCAGGGCATGATTGGGCAGCAGCTGATCCGGCAGGGAAGTGCCGCAAGCCAGTAATTCGATGTCTTGTAAGGGACAGCCCTGACGGCCGAGGGCCCGCACGGCGGCCGCCGCCAGTTCGGCATTGGTGTGGGTGACGGCTCCGATCCGGGGGTCAAGGGCATAGTGTCTGCTGGTGATCTGGTTGCTGCGCAGAATGATCTTGCGCACTCGCGAAGCCCGTTCGCCGATCTGCCCCAGCACCGTTTCCATGGTCTCGTTGTCGACCGGCGGGTGGGGCAGAAAAGCGGCAATGTGGTTGATGTAGACCTTGGATAACATGTTTTCTCTCAAACTTTCCGTAACGCTCTTCAGGCTATTTCCCCGAAGGCTGTTCATAATAAGTAACCGCCTGAGCGAGGTTTTTCCCTCTCAGCCAAACGCTCAGACGGCGCAGCAACAGATTCAAGGGGACCACGGTCAGAATCATGGTCAGCAGGAAGACAACATAGACCGTAACTATGAAATTGCGTGTTGGTGTTTCGGGTTTTCCGGCTTTCTTGAGTATTTTGCTCCAGATCAGAAAGCTGCGGTGAGCGATATGTTCGGAAGCGATCAACTTGCCGTTGACATTGACCGCGCCAAGGTTACGGAGCAGCGGTTGCCCGAGTGTTTCCCGGTCCTGTGCGAGGGCTTCACGCAGGCGGTCGCCGAAACGTGAAGCGGTGCGGATTTCAGTCGGGGCGACACCGGCCGCGGGCAGGCCCCAGAAGGCATCCTTTTTGCCGGTCAGCAGCCAGCGTGGGGTGGTCAGGAAGGTCGCCAGCGATTTCCCCTGGTCCGTCAGACCACATTGTCCAGCAGCCGGGCTTCGAGTCCTTCAAGTATGGCTTTCATTTTTTCCTGGGCGATCAGCCACATGTCGCGACAGGCAATCACGGTCACCACCAGCTTGTTCTTAAATAGAGTTCGGGCCTGCGGACTTTTCAGAAAACCGGTGATCGGGATTGAGGGGGAGAGAAACCAGACCGTGTAGCCTAAAATGATCAAGTCGTAATCCTGGGTCTCGGTCAGGTTTTCCACGGGGCAGCCATCCAGGCCGACCGCTTCGGGAAAACAGTTAAAAAAGGTGTAAAAAGGCCAGGGGTAAGGATAGGGAGACAGCGGTTTCACCGGGCGCAGATCACATTTGAGCATCCTGTCCTGAAGTAGGGGGGGCGGCCAGGTGGCGCATGATTTCTTCCAGTTGTCCGCTCTGCGAATAATAGAGCACGAGTATCTTTTTCATGAAAACCTTGACGGTTTGCTGAATGGTTCGGAGTTTGTCGGGTTGGCAACTCGCTGCCGCAGTTTTGTCTGCGGGTTGCATAATCCCGGCTCAGGGGACAGGATTTAATGCTGTCCCCTGAGCAAAGCCGGGCGAAGCAAAGCTCAGTCTTGTCTTTTGTTAAGTAACTCCAATCTTGACCGCCGCACGGTAAAGTTTGGGCTGCGGGATATACTCCCGCATCAGAGCACCCAAGGAATGAATCGTCGCGTGCGTTGCATGTAATGATGATAGGCGCTGCCGAAAAAGCGGAGATTCTCATGCTCCTCGATTCTCGCCGTGATCAGTAGCGCGAAGCTGACCCCCCCCCATAAGGGCCAGGTTAAACAGGGTGATGTTTTTAAAAAAAGCCCCCAGCCCAGAAACAGAAGGGAGGCATACATGGGATGGCGGACATGGCGATAGAGCCCTTTTTCAACCAGTTCCACGGTGTTTTCAAACGCATGGTTTTCCGGCATGGTTGTGCGTTCGGACTGGCCGCCGTGCTCCTTGAGCAGTTGCAGCGAGTGAAGGACAAAAAAGATCGAGGCCAGCAGCAGCAGCCAGGAAAAAAGTTGTTGGGGCGCGAAAGGGTTTTTAAACCAGTGGGGATGGTTGCGTAAAATCAGGCCCAGGAGCCCCTCAAGAACAAAAAAACGATAAAAACCATGGCTGGCGGGGTTTCCCAGGCTTCGCCATGAAAAACGCAGAAAGAAGAGTGTGCAGATAGTAAAGATAAGCCAGCGGGTCATTTTGCCTTGATTAATCCGGATATCAGCTTAATCCACGCTGTGCGCGGGGTCGGCTAGCGTTGTGGTTGCAAGGCCGGGCCGTCACCAGCTTTGCCGGAGACGGCCGTTTTTTCGGGCGCCTGTTCAACGGTTGTGCTTTTATGCTATGTCTGCAGGGCGACGTCGTCTACGAGAGCTTGAAAAAGCAATTCAGAATGAAGCTTTCAGGTCAGGCAGACCGAAAACGGACTGACCTTAAGTCCCTTCAGAGTTTCTCTTATAGCATACTAATAGTTGCCGCACTACTGTTTTGGCTTGGTCCATTGGTCCGGTTTATATCGGTCCGGGTGATCCGGATTTTTCAAATAAATTTCGCGTCAGGGATTTGCTTGGCGATGGTCCGCTTCTGCTTTACATTGTCGGTCGGCTTGTGGTATGGGGTCGCGTTTTCAGATATTTGGGGTGGATCACAAAAGTTAATCATGGTGGTGGTGAATTTTTAAAGGAGATAAGCATGGCTAAAGCGAGTGCAAGACATATTCTGGTGGACACTGAAGCTCGTTGTCTGGAGCTGAAAACCCGGATTGAAGGCGGAGAGGCTTTTGCCGAGTTGGCGGCGGCGCATTCAAAGTGTCCTTCCGGTCGTCAGGGCGGCGCTCTGGGGGAGTTTTCGCCGGGGCAGATGGTGCCTGAATTCGACACCGTGGTTTTTAATGGTGAAGTGGGTAAGGTGCATGGCCCGGTGAAAACCGATTTCGGTTATCACTTGGTTGAAATTACCAGTCGTCAGGACTGAGACGTCAAGGCGGTTCCATTGCCTTGCGTGACAAAAGGGAGTTGTCCAGCGGCTCCCTTTTTGTTTTGCCTTTTTAAGTAATCTCCTGTATTTCGTAAACATGGCTGATTACCCATTCATTTTACACCGCGTCAAGGGCTATATCGCAACCCTCTACCTGGTTGAATATCATGACCGGGTTTTATTGCTTGATGGCGGAGCTCGTTTTGATGCGCTGCGGGTCGAGAGCTATATGGAAAATCAAATGGCGCGGGCACCGGTCGAGCTGAGCCTGGCCCTGGTTACCCATATGCATCCCGATCACGCTGGAGGAGCACCGCGTCTGCGGCGGCGCCAGGCCACGAAGATTGCCGCCCATCGTGAGATTGATCAATGGTATCGGGGCATCGGTGGCAGGGCTCAGCACCTGATCGATACCCTGCTCGGTCATTATTCGGCCAGACAACGTTTCGGCCGCCTCGAGCGGGCCTGGTACCCACGCCGTCTGCAGCCCGATTTTCTGCTTGATGATGGTCAGGAGCTGCCCGGCTTTCCCGACTGGCGGGCCTATGCCGCTCCGGGTCACACCCTTTACGACATGGTTTTTTATCAGGAAGCGGAACGTTTGTTGTATGTCGGCGACCTGCTGGTTCGTATCGGCGATCGCATCGTATTGCCTTTTCCCACCCTTTTCCCGGAGCTGATGCAAAACACCCTGCGCCGCATGGCGGAATTGCCGGCCTGCCGTTTCCTGCTGGCCCATGGCGGAGAACTTGAGTTGCAAGACGGCGGCAGTCGTGATTTTTTTCTGGGAATGCTTCCACAGGTCGGCAGTCTCGGGCTGCCTTCCTTCAAATTTATCAAGCCCTTTTGTTCGTTGGCGCCGGATGTGCGCCGGCAGCGAAAACGGACGGAAAAGTAATCATGATAAATTTGGTTGTCTTAGGGGGTGTGATGTGTTAGGGAAAAGGCGGTGCGCTGAAGCCGCCGCTTTCAGCCCCGGGCTTTCCGGCAGCGTCATGCGGGGATTGGTGGCTCGCGAAACCGAGCCGTAGCCGAAATCGGGGGCGTGTCGGTCCGGGCACAAGGTCGGTTCCGACTTTGTGCCTTATGTTTTTCTGGGGTCAGCGCTTTAGTCCGGGCAAAGACCAGCCGCAAAATAAATTTAAAACCCGGGGTTATTTGCAGAAGGGATTTTCCATGGCCAACCATTTGCGGTTTGAAACCAGCGCCTATCTGAGACAGCATGCCGAACAGCCGATTGACTGGTATGTCTGGGGGCCGAAGGCCCTGGAGCGGGCCCGCCTTGAAGATAAGCCGATTTTTTTGTCGATCGGTTATTCCTCCTGTCACTGGTGCCACGTCATGGCGCATGAGTCTTTTGCCGACGAGGAGGTGGCCGCTCTGTTGCGTCAGTATTTTATCGCGGTCAAGGTCGATCGCGAGGAGCGCCCCGATCTCGATCAGCTTTATATGTTGGCCTGTCAGTTTCTGACCGGCTCCGGGGGCTGGCCGCTGTCGGTTTTTATCACGCCCGAAGGGCTTCCCTTTTTTGCCGGAACCTATTTCCCGAAACAGGGCGGTTATGCACTTAATGTTCCCGGCTTTATCGAAATCCTCAGTTATCTGGGGCCGCGCTGGCGCACGCACCGCGAGGAGCTGCTTGAAAACGGCCGGGAAATCGCCAGGATTCTGCGCTCGCTTGAGCAACCGCGCCCCCTGGACGAGGTCCTGAGCGTGGATCTGCTGGCGGACGGTGCCTTTCAGCTCGCGGAAAATTTTGATCATGAAAATGGTGGCTTCGGGGGCGCGCCTAAATTCCCCACCCCACACCAGTTGCTTTTTCTGCTGCGCTGGCATCGGCGCAGCGGGGCCGAGACGGCGCTGGGAATGGTTGAGAAAACCCTGGTGAAAATGGCTGACGGGGGCATTTTCGATCATCTGGGGGGTGGCTTTCATCGCTACGCGGTCGATAAAAAATGGCAGATTCCTCATTTTGAAAAGATGCTTTACGACCAGGCCGGGATGATTCTGCTGTATACGGAGGCCTACCGGATTTCCGCCAATCCGTTCTACTCCGAGGTGGTTGCCGCGATAGTCGCCTATCTGGAGCGCGAGCTGCAAGGCGAACATGGCGCCTTTCGTGCGGCTCAGGATGCCGACAGCGAGGGGCGGGAAGGGGCCTTTTATGTCTGGACTAAAGCTCAGATTGCCGAGATCCTCGGGGATGGCGACGGAGAGCTTTTCTGCCGGGCTTACGGGGTTTCGAAGGCAGGGAACTTTTCGGAAATCAAGGGTGCCGGCGTGCTGCACCGAAGGCGTGGAGAAAACCCGGCCGCAGCCTCTCCGGAGTTGGAGGAACAGCTTTTGCTGGGTTGGCGGGATCGGCTTTTGGCGGCGCGCGGCCAAAGACCGAGTCCGTTAATTGACGGTAAGATTCTGACCGCCTGGAACGGCCTGCTGATCGCAGCCCTGGCCCGGGCGGCGGTGGTCTTTCAGGAATCCCGTTATTGCCGGTTGGCGCAGGCGGCGCTCGGCGCGCTGGAAAAAAATCTGTGGCGCCCGGAAAACCGTCTGTGGCGGTGCTGGGTGCCGGAAGGAAGCGCCGGGATTCCGGCTTTCTTAGACGATTATGCTTTTTTGATCGCGGGTCTGCTTGAACTGGACGCCGCCGGGGCCGGACCGGCCTTTCGGCATCAGGCTCGGTCTCTGACGACCACGGTCAACGAACTTTTCTGGGATGATGAAGGGGAGCGTTTTTTTTACAGTGGGAGCGAGGCGGAACAGCTGATCGCCCGCAACCTCGAGCTGCATGACGGGGTGCTCCCAAGCAGTAATGCGGTCATGATTATGAACCTGTTGCGTCTTTTCGCGTTGACCGGGGAGCAAACCCTGCATGATCAGGCCGAAAGAGCCTTGGGACGCATGGCCGGCCTGGTTGCGCAGAACCCTTTGCTCTATCTGCACACCCTCAGCGCCCTGGACGAATATCTGTCCTGAGCGCGGTTTGCACTTTCCGCCCGCTGAGCGCGATGGCAAACAGGGTTTGCAGGGCAATTTCCAGGGCCTTTTCATCTAGATCGAAAAGCGAACTGTGCAGCGGATGGACCAACCCCCGGGCCTGATTGCCGCAACCGAAAAAAAGGTAACCGCCGGGGACCAGCTCCGCAAAACGGGCAAAGTCTTCGCCTCCGAGCATGGGCTGGCCGTTATCTTCAACATGGGTAATGGCGGGGCAGGGGCTGAGAATGTCGACCATCAGGTCACAGAGCCGGGGATCGTTGCTCAGCGCCGGCGCGGCCTGGCTGATCAGGATTTCCGCCTCGGCGGCAAAGGCCTGCGGTAACTCACGGACGATTCTTTGCAGGGCGTTGTGCAGGCGTTGATGCTGGGTCTGAGAAAGGGTGCGGATGGTTCCGGTCATGATTACCCGGTCGGCGATGATGTTGGAGGCCTGTCCGCCGCTGATTGTGCCGATGGAGATCAGGGCCGGGTCAACCGGGTCGATATTTTTGCTGGTCAGGTGGTTCAGGGCCAGAACCAGATGGGCTGCGACCTGAATCGCGTCGATCGATTTCTCCGGCATACAGGCATGAGCGGAACGGCCCTTGATCGTAATCGTGAAATGTTCGGTTGCGGCCATAAATGGCTGTCGGTGCAGGCGGACGCTGCCGGTTTCCATTTCCGGGAAAAAGTGGAAACCGAAGATGGCCAGTGGGGGGCTCTGAAAAAGACCGTCTTCCAGCATCGCCGTCGCCCCTTGCCCGTTTTCTTCGGCGGGTTGAAAGATCAGGCGGACCGGGCCGGGCAGGCTGGTTGCGTGTTGGTCCAGGGTGACGGCCAGGCCTAACAGGACCGCGGCATGGCCGTCATGGGCGCAGGCATGCATGACTCCGGGGTTGACCGACGCATAGTCGCTATCCTTGTGGTCGGATAATGGCAGGGCGTCAAAATCGGCGCGAAAGGCGAGTTCGGGCCCGGGGCTTTGACGGTTGATCCAGGCAACCAGGCCGTGGCCGCCAATGCCGGTTTCGTGTTCGATGTGATGGTGGCTCAGGATCCGGCTGATGAATTGGGCGCTCTTTTTTTCCTGGCCGGAAATTTCCGGATGGCGATGCAGATGGCGGCGCCATTCCTTGACGAGAGGGAAAATATTGTCCATGGTGATCATCCTGTGGCCTGCGGCTGGGGTTGTTAAAGGACATTTCTATCATAGTTGACTCGGTCGTTTCGGTCAAGCGGCTAAACCCAAAGGCGAAATCTTTTCATGTTCAGCCTGCCGGGTTGGCCGGGACGCCTGCTGTTTTTTCTGCAAGCATGACGGGCGCATTAGCGCGTGAACCAGAGATGGTGTGGAAATGGGTGAGTTTGGTTGTTTCATGAAAAGATAAGGGGAAAATAAGTAATGCCGATTTATGAATTTGAAGGTCGTCGGCCGACCTTGGCTCCGGGTGCCTATGTTGCTGACACCGCGATTGTGGTTGGTGATGTGCGGCTGGCCGCCTCGGTTTACATTGGGCATGGCGCCATTCTTCGTGGTGATTACGGGACGATCGAGATCGGCCTGCAAAGTGCTGTTGAGGAGGGCGCCATTCTGCATATTAACCCAGGAATGTGCATGTCTCTGGGGCACCGGGTAACGGTTGGACACGGAGCCAAACTGCATTGTCTGGAAATTGCCGATTCGGCCGTGATCGGTATCGGGGCAATCCTGTCTTTCAACGTCAAGGTCGGCGAATGGAGTATCGTGGCCGAAGGGGCAGTGGTGCCCCATGGTCGAGAGATTCCGGCCGGAGTCATTGTCGCCGGTAATCCGGCCCGGGAGATCGGACGGGTTGACAGCCGTCACCGTGAATTCTGGAATTATGGGAAGGATCTCTACGTCGATCTCGCGTCCCGTTATCCGCGGGGGTGTAAAAGACTTGATTAAGGTCTTTGGCGCAGCGCCGTCCGATCCGACCTCTCTTTTCCGGGTCGCGCCTCAGGATAACGCCGGTGCGGTGGCCGCAGGTCTGAAAGAATCTCTTTCCAGCCACCTGGGGGAAGACTTTGCGGTTCGCATTCTTGAGACCCTGGGCCCGGAAAGATTTCTGATTGAGATCGCCGGTGCCGAGGTTGTGGCTCAGGGCGCGGTTCCGCCGGCGGGTGAGGGGCTTTTTGTCGCCCGCCTTGAGAGCCTGGAGCCTCTGATCAGGTTTCGACTGCTTGGCGCTGACTCGGGAGCGGTGCCGGAGGCCTGGCGTCGGCTTCTGGGTGAGGTCGTCAATCGACCCAATTTTTTTTCCGAACGGATTTTGTCTCTGCAGCGGTTTTTACTGGCTGACTCCGGACTCCTGTCGCCGTCTCTGAGCAAAGCCCTGGCATCTCTGGTGGGACGTTTTTCTGCCGGAGACCTGTTGGCCGGACTTCGCTCCGGAGCCGGATTGCCTTTGGAACAGCTGGGTCTCTTTTATGAGCAGCAGCTGGCGCAGCTCCTGACCCTGGACCCGCGAAACTTCATGCGGCAGGACCTGCGAAATCCACGAAACCTGAAAGAGTCGTTGCTGCGTTTATTGATGGATCTTCGTCAGGAACCGGCCGAAAGCGGTTCGACCTTCATGGCGAGGCGCGCCGTCCTGGTCACGGAGATCGCTGGTGTTCTGCGTTCACTGCTCGATTTGGTGGAGCTTAATCAACTTCTCAATAACCCCGGGCTGCGCCGCGAGCCGGGTCTGTTTTTACTGCTGCCGTTCCTGGGCTGGGGAACCGAGGCTGATCTTTGGCTGCGTTGGAGCCGTGAGCGGCAGTCGCCGGGGGCGGAGGCAAGCCCGGCCTGCAGCCTGATGATCTATCTGGATATGGACAGTCTCGGTCCGATCGGGGTCTTGCTTCGGGCCGGGAACGATGACCTGCAAGGGAAAATCATGGTTGTCGGGGGCTCCGCGGTGCAAAGTTTGCAGACTCTGCTGCCGGAGTGTCGGCGAGAGCTGGCGGATCGTTTTGTCCGTGGTGTCGGTTTGGTCGTGGAGGAAGTTGGCAAGAGCGGGGTCGAAGACTTTCGTCGCCGGGCTTTTCTTTCCACGTTACCGGCGCTTTTTCAGGCCTCGGGATGAAGACCGAAGCGCAAATATTTGCTTGCAAAGAGCTGTCTTCTGTTTTAAGTGTCATGGCAAGGAGCTCTTTTGCCAATTGGTTTATCTTTTGATTTCAGGTGAAGCCGATGATTGTGACTTGCCCGCGTTGCCGGACTAAATATAATTTGTCTGAAGCCATGCCTGGGGGAGATTCCGGGTCTCGACTCAGATGTTCCCGTTGTGGCTGGGAGTTTTCGCTGGATTCAGCCGAAGTGGAGCCTAGTTTTTCACTCGACGATGCGCCGGACATGGTCGTCGAGAACCAGCCTGAAGCCCTGGGGAAAACAGAAAGTGGGTTTTCCCAGCGCAAGGCGGTTTCTGATGGCCCTCTGGAAGCGTTTGAACTGGACGACGATTATTACGGAGGCGAAACCTTTTCGGAGACGGGCGCTGGCGCGGATGAGGTTATCCCGGCCGAAACGGAAGTCGGCTTCTCGGCGAGCTTAAGGTCTGACGAGAAAACCGCGAGGGGTGAAGCTGGGCTGGATGAACTTTCCCTGGATCTTGATGATTTGAATCTTGACGATGTCGAGTTCGACAGCTTTGACGACGCCATTGATTCTGCGGTGGTCGACGGCAGCTCCTTGCCGTCGGCGGGGGGGCAGCCGACTCGCATTGATCTTGACGGTGATCTCGAGATGCTGGGCTCTCAGGATAGCGATCGGGTGCAACAGGATGAGAGGGAAAAATCTGTTGCGGCGGCCGTAGCTTCCGGAGGAAACCAGGACCAGGCCGACGAAAGGGGAAAATCACCGGCTACGCGGCGAGCTTTTTTCCTGGCCCTGGGCTGTTTCGTGGTTATGAGCCTGGGTTTGTGGGTTGGGTACGGTTTGTGGCAGCGCTTTTCGATAGATATGAAAAAGCATTTGCGGCTGGTCGAGGTCAGCAACCAGCGGCTGCTTTTACCTTCGGGACGAAAGCTCGTGATTTTACGGGGCAAGGCGACCAACTCCTCTTCGCGGATGGTTTCCGATCTGCAGATTAAAGGGGTTCTGCTGGACGGAAACGGTCAGGCGCTGGTTTCCGTGATCAGCGCCGGAGGCGTCAGCTTTTCCGAAGAAGAGCTTGATCTGCTGGACGGCAGTAAGCTGCAGATGCTGGAAAGCGCCGATGTCACCCTGGCTCCAGCCGGCGAATTACCGTTTATGATCGCTTTTTATGATTATCCCGAGGCGGCTCGTGATTGTTATGTCGAGATATCTTCCTTCAAGGTTAAAAAAGGTTCCAGGCCCTGAGCTCTCGCCGGCCGAGAACATTTTCTGGCGAAACCGGAAAGTTATAAGTTTATGAATTTTGTGCAACCGGCAGCTCCATTGAAGAAGGCCCCGGTGTCCAGAGAAGCCGGGCTGGTTTTCTTTTTCCTGGTTTTATTTGGTGTCATCTTTTGTGTTACTTCCGTGAGTGGCTGTAGCTTCGCCCGGGCCCGTGAACCTGAACCGGAAGTCTTTTCGAGGGCTGAGCCTGGGGCGGCGCAGGTAGATTTTTCTCCCGAGGCGGCTTATTATTTTTCAGTGTATAACTGGTTGCGTTATCAGGATGACAAGGAGTCCCGGGCGGGAGCGCTGCTGAGTTTGCAGGAGGCGGTCAAGGTCGACTCGGCCTCCGCCTATCTTCGGCTGGAGCTGGCGGAACAACTGCTTCGTATAAGAAGGGTGGAAGATGCGCAAGTCCATGCCGCGGCCGCCCTGGAACTGGAACCGGAAAGCCCCCGCGCCCGAAGACTGCTCGCCGGAATTTATTCAATGACCGGCAGGCATGAGGCCGCAATCTCGCAGTATGAAAAACTGCTGGCCGAAGATTTTGGTGACGGGGACACCGTTTTTTTTCTGGTGGCGCTCTATGTAGAAACCTTGAACTACGAAAAAGCCCTGGAAGTTTTAAAAAAATATCGTGAGGATCGTCCGGAAGATGCTTTAGGGCCTTTTTATCAGGGCAAGGTTTATTCCGAGCTTAAACTGTATCAGGAGGCCGAACGCTATTTTCACGAGGCCTTGGAAATTGATCCGGAGATGGCGGAAGCTTGGTTGCACTTGGGCTCGATCTATGAGTTTACGGAACGGCGTGAGGATGCGGTCACAGTTTATCGTCGCCTGCTGGAGCTGGACGGAGACGACCGACAGGTTCTGGAGAGGCTGGGCCAATTACTGGTCGGGGAAGGCCGGCTGGATGAAGCCCTGACCACTTTTCTCAGACTGCGTGGTCTGGGACAGGTTCCGGTTAGTATCGAAATCAAGATCGCCCTGATTTATTTTCAGCAGGGTGACTACGAGATAGCGGCTTCTATTCTGCAGGAGTTGCATGAGCAGTATTCCGAGCAGAATCGAGTGACCTTTTATCTGGCTTCCAGTCTGGAGGCCCTGGAACGTAAAACGGAAGCGCTGTCTCTGTTTCTTGCCATCCCGGAGCATGATGAGCTTTTTTACGATGCCAGGATTCGCGCTGCGTTTATTTACGAGGAACAGGGAGATTATTCTGCCTGCGAGAAGGTTCTGCGTGAGTTGATTGTGTCTTATCCGGAAAAGCTCGGGCTTTACCGGATGCTTTCTTCGCTGCGCCGCAAACAGGATGACAATCAAGGGGCGCTGTTAGTTTTGCAGGAGGGCCTGGCTCGATATCCGGATGATTATAAGCTCCGTTTTGCCCTGGGTGTGGTTTACAATGATCTCGGGCGGGTAGCTGATAGTATCGCGGTCATGCAGGTTTTGTTGCGGGAGAATCCGGACGACGCCGTTGTTTTGAACTTTGTCGGCTATACCTACGTCGAACAGGGGATTCAGCTGGACGATGCGGAAAAATTGCTCGTTAAAGCGCTTTCTCTGCAACCGGATAGCGGCTACATTCTTGACAGTATGGGATGGCTTTATTATGCTCGCGGAGATTATGAGAAGGCGTTGACCTTTTTGCAAAGAGCCCGGGATCAGGCGCCTGATGATCCGGTTATTTTCGATCACCTGGGTGATGTTGCCGCGGCTCTCGGGCGCCCGGGAGAAGCCGTGGAGTATTATCGTCATTCCCTGCGTTTCAAGGATGTTGACAAGGTCAGACTGAAGATCGAAAAACTGTTGCAAAAGGAAAGGTGATGTGTTAAGCAACTGCACTTGTCGGTCGGAAAATGATTCTGAAGGTTTCGAAAACCCGCCTGCTTGAATGTTCTGCAACACTTCCGCGCCCTTGCTGGGGCCCGTTGTTTGGGGTGCACGCAGCTGGTTTTACGTGTTCGGAGGGGTTGTTTTCTGCGGCGTCATCGGTTTTGTCTGGATTTATATTAATTTTTAATTTGGTTTTAAATGGAGGAACGACGATGGCAGAGGTAACTTCCCCGATGGTGGGTAAGATTTTCAAAATTGAAGTCAGTGTTGGTGATCAGGTTGCCGAGGGCGATGAGGTTGTAATCCTCGAAGCCATGAAGATGGAAATGCCGGTGGTTTCGCCCGTCGATGGTACCGTGAAGGCGATTAAGGTGGCGGTTGGTGATGCGGTTGAATCAGATACGGTTATCGCGATTATTGAGTAAAAAAGGTGCGCAGGCGTGACTCGTTGACAGGGTCACGCTTTTTTTATATCCTTGTGTACGGTATACAGTGTACACAAGGATATATGCCATGGCTTGCCACAATCTAAGCAAAGGGAGTAGTTATGGGTAAATTATATATTACCGACACCGTATTGCGGGACGCACATCAATCTTTGCTGGCAACTCGAATGCGGACCAAGGATATGTTGCCGATCGCTGAAAAGCTTGACCGGATCGGCTATTGGTCTCTTGAGGTCTGGGGGGGGGCGACCTTTGATACCTGCCTCAGATTTTTGAAGGAGGACCCCTGGGAGCGGCTCAGAATTCTGCGCAAAGCCATGCCTAATACCCGTCTGCAGATGCTTTTGCGGGGGCAGAATATTCTGGGCTATCGGCATTACGCCGATGATGTTCTGGAGGCCTTTGTTGAGCGGGCGGCCGCCAATGGTATGGATGTCTTTCGTATCTTTGATGCCTTGAATGATCCCCGCAATATGAGAACGGCGATGGATGCGGTTAAAAAAGCCGGCAAGATTGCCGAAGCCGCCGTCAGCTATACCATCAGTCCGGTTCACAATAATGAATATTTTGTCAATATGGCTAAAGAACTTGCCGGGATGGGAGCCGATACAATCTGTATTAAGGATATGGCCGGCTTATTGGCGCCCTATGATGCTTATGCTCTGGTTAAAGCCATCAAAAGCGAGGTCGATATTCCGATCCATCTGCATTGTCACTGTACCAGCGGAATGGCGCCGATGACTTACCTGAAAGCCATTGAGGCTGGAGTAGATATTGTCGACTGTGCGATTTCGGCCCTGGCTTCGGGGACCTCGCAACCGCCGACCGAAAGTTTGGTGGCCTCTCTGCAGGGCACGGAATACGATACTGGTCTGGATCTGGAAGCGATGGCGGAAATTGCCGATTATATCAAGGACGTGCGCAAAAAATATAATGCCTATGAAAGCGGTTTTACCGGGGTCGATACCAATGTTCTGATTTACCAGGTACCCGGAGGCATGATGTCGAACTTGGAAAGTCAGTTGCGTGATCAGGGGGCTATCGGTAAACTTAAAGACGTGCTGGAGGAAATTCCGCGAGTGCGCAAGGATTTCGGTTATCCGCCGCTGGTTACCCCGAGCAGCCAGATTGTCGGCACCCAGGCTACCCTCAATGTAATTACCGGCAAACGTTATATGATGATTCCGAAAGAGTCGAAGAACGTTCTGAAAGGCATGTATGGTCGCTCGGTGGCGCCTTTCAATGAAGAAGTGCAAAAAAAGGCGTTAAAGAATGAAGCACCGATAACCTGTCGGCCGGCGGATCTGTTGCCACCGGAGATGGAAAAACTGACCGCCGAGTTGGGCTCTCGAGCCCGAAGTATCGAGGATGTTCTTTCCTATGCGCTTTTTCCCGAGGTCGCCCTCGCGTTTTTTACTGAGCGTGAAGCCGGAGAATTCAAGCCGGAGGCTAAGCTACCTCAGGATTGAGATTGTGTGTAACTAGAGGAGTGAGGTCGTCGCGATAACATAAGTGGTTGCGAAGCCGCTTTGAGTTATAGTCGAATGATTGCGGCTACATCCTGAGGGATGTGGCCGTTTTTTTTGCGGATGTGTACTTGAAAAAAGACGATAATGCTTGCCGGTTTTGTTTTTAGGTGGGCATATTTTTTAATAAAGCCGGTTCTCTTCTCCCCGACAGAGGCGCAGCAGATTGTCACGATGTCGATAGACAATCAACCCCGCAATTAAAACTGAGGTGAAAACTATCTGCCAGCCTGCTTTGAATTGGCAAATCAGAACCGGCATGATCAGGGCGGCGCAGATCGAACCCAGGGAAACAAAGTGTGAGGCGGCGGTGACGACCGCAAAAACCAGGACGCCGCAGACGGTTGCTCCCGGATTTAAGGCGAGAAACACCCCCAGCGCCGTGGCTACGCCCTTGCCGCCTTTGAAATCAAGGAAGATCGGGTATAGGTGACCCAGGAAGGCAGATAGTCCGGTCAGGGCCGCGAGCCCGTCTCCGGCTCCGCAGAGCCGGGCGATCCAAACCGCGAGCAGGCCTTTAAGACAGTCTCCGCCCAGAGTGATCAGACCGGCCTTTTTGCCGGCTGTTCTGGCCACATTGGTTGCCCCGATATTGCCGCTGCCGAGTTTTCGGGGATCGCAGTGGCTGAAATAGCCGGCAACGATCACGCCGACCGGGGTTGAGCCCAGAAGGTAGGCCATAAACCAGAGCAAAACCGCCTTAAACATGCTTTTCCCTTTCGCTAGTCATCAGATCGGGTGGGCTCAACGATATTTTTCGACATAGGCGTAAGCGCTGTGATTGTGAATGCTTTCCATATTCTCCGCCTCGATTGTGAACCAGGTGATGTTTTTGTCGGCCTGCAGCCGTTGGAAAAGATCACGGACCATGTCTTCGACGAACATCGGATTGTTATAGGCCTTTTCTGTGACATGTTTTTCGTCAGGGCGCTTAAGTAGAGGATAGATTTCGCAGCTTGAGGCATTTTCAATGGTCTTGATCATATCCTCAATCCAGACAAAGTTTTTAAAACTGAAATTGACGGTAACCAGGCTGCGCTGGTTGTGCGCCCCATTTTCACTGATTGCCTTTGAACAGGGGCAGAGACTGGTCACCGGAACATTGATCCTGACCATGAAATCAATTTTATCGGCGCTTTGGCTGCCGATAAAAGAACATTCATAAGCCATCTTGCTTCTGGCGCGCGAAACCGGCGCTTCCTTGTCGATGAAATAGTCGAAAGTGATTTCAAGGTGAGCGAATTCGGCTTCAAGATGTTCGCGGATGTCGCCGAGAATTGTCGGAAAAACATTGATCCCGATTTTTTTGTGGTATTGGTTGATAACCTCGACAAAACGGCTCATGTGCGTGCCCTTGAAATGATGGGGCAGGCCGACGTAAATATTAAAGGTGCCGATCGTATGCTGAACCCCGTTGGTTTTGTCGAGAACCGTGATCGGGTACTTTACCCCTTTTACTCCCACCTTGTTGATCTCGATCTGGCGGAAGTCACGCATCTTCTGGGTGTCATGAATAGGAGCCATTGCGCCCCCTACAATTCTTCGAAGTAGGCGGCGGCGGCCTTTTCCGACTCCCAGGCAATAACCCTGCAGACTTTGACGGGAAGTTGGCCCAGAGATCTTTTCAGCTCGGTGAAAATGTATTCGGCGATCAGCTCGGAAGAGGGGCTGCGCCCCTTGAACATCGGCAGTTCATTCAGGTAGCTGTGGTCAAGGCGGTTCAGAATCTCTTCGGTGTGATCCTTGAGAATTTTGAAATCAATCAGCATGCCGCTTTTATCGAGCTCGTTGCCGCCGACATAAACTTCGATTTTCCAGTTGTGCCCATGCAGTTTTTCGCACTGACCGCAGTAGTTAAGCAGATTGTGGGCCGCGGCAAAGGCGGTTTCTATCTTGAGTTCATAGGACATTGTTATCTCCGGGCTTTATCGTAAGGGTGTTTTTCGTTTTATTTTCGATTTGGAAATTCCTGGGAGTGCTGTCGATACTCTTCGATGAAAGAGTAGGGCAGAATTCGAATCAGTTCCTCGATCGTTGTTTCACCCTCTCTGAGTTTGATGATGGCTTCGTTGATGATCGGAACGGTCGATTTTCCGGCACTTTCACGCAATTCGTTGAGCGGCGCTTTCTTGTTGATCAGGAGAATGTCATGCTGGCTGGGCTCCCAGAGCTCGGCGACCGGCAGGCGACCATTGAAACCAGTATAGTTGCATTCCTTGCACCCCCCCCCTTTGACCCAGTTAATATCGTCGGGCACGGTTACGAAGAACTCTCCGAGAGCCTCCGGGGATGGGGTATAAGGTTTCTTGCAATGCGGACAGATTCTGCGGGCCAGGCGCTGAGAAATAACCCCGATCAGAGTAGATGTAATCATATTGGGGTCGATGCCGAGCCCCGTCAGGCGGGTGATCGCGCTGACCGAGTCGTTGGTGTGCAGCGTGCTTAAGACCAGATGTCCGGTCTGGGCGGCCCGAATCGCCATCTCCGCGGTTTCATCATCCCGGATTTCGCCGATCATGATGATTTCCGGATCGTGGCGTAGAAAAACCCGAATATAGCTGGCAAAAGTCAAACCGATTTTTTCGTTGACTTCACATTGCATGAAGTTTTCATGAACATATTCGATCGGATCTTCAGCGGTCAGCACCTTCAGGCCGGGACGGTAGGCGGTCAATAAACCGGATTGCAGGGTGGTGCTTTTGCCGGAACCGGTCGGCCCGGTGACCAGGATGATGCCGGTGTTCTTGTTGAAAAGCCGGGTCAGTCTGCCGGTGAGTTCGCTGGAAAAGCCCATCTTTTCAATGGTGGAAGGGGCTTGCCTGGAGTCCAGGATGCGAATGACGACATTTTCTCCATAATATGAGGGGATGATTGAGACCCTGAAATCGATATTGACCTTTTTCCCGTCGCGCTCAGTCTTGGTGCGAAAACTGCCGTCCTGGGGCAGTCTCTTTTCGGCGATATCGAGTTTGGCCAGGATCTTGATGCGTGAGACAATTTCTCGCTGGAAGTGATCAATGTCATTTTGCAGGTTTTCCAGACCTAAATCCTGCAGAAGACCATCGATACGAAAGCGGACGATCATTTTTCGATCGAGATTCTCGAGGTGAATATCAGAGGCATGTTGCTTAATGGCCCAGCTGATGATGCGCTGGACCAGAAAATCCGCTCGTTTACTTTCCTGGGCCTCGATATATAATGATTTGCGAATAGTCCGATGGTCTTCCTCATCCAAACTGATTGAAAAGTCCACAAGTGTTTCCTTGTTGCCGGATTCGAGTCGGGCGCGTTGGGGGGTGCTTGCATACAGGGTATTGAAGGCTTCGTCGATGTTTCTGCGGGAAGAGGTGACGATGTTGATTTTCAGGCGGGTGAACATCTCGAGCTCGGCCACAACACTGGTATCCGTCGGATCGTCCATGGCCAGAGTGACGCTGCCGTTACTGAACGAAATGGGAATGATTTTATGGCGAAAAGCGTAATCCCGATTGATTATCTTGGCAAGGTTCTGGTCCAGAACTATCCGGCTGATGTCTATATAGGGAATATTGAGCTGGGTGCAGATTGCCTGGCGCAGGGTTTCTTCGGTGATCAGGGCTTTTTTCCGTAGGATGTCGCCCAGCCGCATGCCGCTGTCTTTTTGTTCTTTCAGCGCGTTTTCCAGGTCTTCTTTCGAGATCGCCCGGCTGCGCAGCAGGATATCTCCCAGCCTGGTTTTCTTGTCGTGTTTTTTTATGATATATTGCAGTTGGTCGGCGTCAATATATTTCTTATCTATCAGGATCTGGCCCAGATGCCGATAGTCTGTCGCATTTTCCGGATGTTCTTTTTGAATGCGCAAGGCTTCCTGCAATTGGTTGAAGGTGATAAATCCTTCTTCAACCAGAATCAATCCCAATCTGGTTTGCTTACCTTGATCCAAAGTGTTTGTCTGATGGTCTTTCAGCGCTGCTTTTATCATGATTGTCGCCTGAAGAATGATAAAAAAGATATCGTTGCCGTAGTCTTGGTAAGAGTCGCCATACTAGAGCATCGGTGCCGCTTTTGTCAATCGGCAACTTGACGATTGATGCTTATCCTTTCAGGTCTTGATTATTTTTTCGAGACGGGCGATGCTGTCCGCCAGGGAGGCGGGCTGGTCGGTTTCCTGGCGCAGATAACTGATGATCCGGTCACGCAGGGCAATGGCCCGGTCGATGCGCGGGTTACTGCCTTTAAGGTAAGCCCCGATGTTTATCAGATCTTCCGCTTCCTGATAAGCGGCCATCAGATTAAGAAACTCTCTGGCCTGATGTTGTTGCTCGCGGGTGACGATGTCGATCATGACCCGGCTTTTACTGCTCAGAGGGTTAATGGCGGGGAAGATATTGCGATCGGCCAGCCGTCGGGAAAGAACGATGTGGCCGTCCAGGACTGAACGGGTGGCGTCGGCTATGGGTTCGCTCAGGTCATCGCCCTCGACGAGGACCGTATAAATGCCGGTGATACTGCCCGGGCCGGCATCACGGCCGGCCCGTTCCAGAAGCCTCGGGAGCAGGGAAAAAACTGATGGAGTGTAACCTTTACTGGTCGGCGGTTCCCCGGCGGCTAGGCCGATTTCGCGCTGGGCCATGGCAAAACGGGTTAAAGAGTCCATCATCAGGAGAACGTCGCGGCCGAGATCGCGAAAATATTCGGCGATGGCGGTTGCCAGAAAAGCGCCGCGCAGACGCATCAACGGTGCCTGGTCCGAGGTGGCGACCACCACTAGGCTGCGTTGAAGGCCCTCGGGTCCGAGATCCCGTTCGATGAATTCACGCACTTCGCGTCCGCGTTCGCCGACCAGGGCAATGACATTGACATCGGCTCTGGTGTAACGAGCCATCATTCCCAGGAGCACGCTCTTGCCGACACCCGAACCGGCCATGATCCCCAGGCGTTGTCCCTTGCCGCAGGTCAGAAGACCATTGATTGAGCGAATGCCGAGATCCAGCGGGGTGGTGATCCGGCGGCGTAAGAAAGGGTTGATCGGGTCACGGTGAAGCGGGATTTTTTGTGGGCAGTTGATTTCGCCAAGGTCATCCAGGGGGTGTCCGAGAGCGTCGATGACGCGGCCGAGCATGGCTTCACCCACCGCGATGGTCGCCGGCCGGCGCAGGGAAAAAATCTGGTTTCCCGGGGCCACCCCCTGAAGATCGCCCAGTGGCATCAACAGAATGCGCTGATCCCGAAAGCCCACGGTTTCGCAGAGAATGTTGGTTTTTGTTTGCGGGTTTTCTATGCGGCAGAGATCGCCAATTGAAACCGGAGGGCCGTCGCCTTCAATCACCATACCGGTCAGGCTCAAAACCTGACCGGTATGGCGAAAAAGTTTTTTTTTCTCGATGCGCTTGCGGAGCTCGGCGATGTCCATCATGATTGAGCCTAGCGCCCCAGCAAACGCTGGAGCTCTTCGAACTTTCCGCGCAGGCTGGCATCAATGCGGCCGGTCGGTGATTCAAGAATGCAGCCTCCTTTTTCCAGACCCTCGCCGATTTCGATTTTCAATTCGTGAATGCGCGGAGCCGCAGCCAGCAGGCGCCCTTTTTCCTGATTGATCAAGGCGAAATCCTCGCGGTTTAGGAACAGGGTTACCCGGCCCTGGACGCTGCTTTCCTTGAAAACTTCTTCGACGCAGCTGGTAATGATAGTTTCATCCAGGGAAAGTTCGCGACCAACCAGTTTGCGGGCGCAATCGATGGCCAGACCAACCATGGCTTCTTCATGTTGCCGACGGCACTGTTGTTCAATGGTGCTGATCCGCTGAAGTAAGTCATCAAAATCAGCCAGGCGTTTTTTTATTTCCGTGTCCGCCGCCGCCAGCCCCTCTTCGTGGGCCTGGCGGCGAATTTCAACCTGTGTCAGGCGGGCCTCAGTTTGGGCCGCGGCGATTATGGCGTCGGACTCTTCCCGTGCCAACCGCAGCAGCTCATTTTTTTCCGCAACCGCCTGGTGATGATAACTTTCAATGATCTCCCGTTTTTTCAGCAGGAGGGCTTCCTGCTCAAGCCGGTTCCCGTTTTCGGCGAAGTCTTTCTCAAACTGCGGATATGCCGTTGTTTTGAAAGGCTTTTCGGCAAGCGAAGGCTTTCCCCTTCTTCCGCTTCCGGCGCCATGCTGAGACAGGCAGGGCAGGTTAAGGGGTTTGATCTCCGAACCGGTTTGAGGTTTGCCGGCCTCAAGCCGGGAATAGGTCGTGGTTTTAAAGGAGGGCGGCAAGCCGCCTTTAGTATGACTAGACAACGATATCACCTCCTCCTCCTTTTGAGGCGATGATGATTTTACCCTCATCCTCAAGTTTGCGGGCAACCTTAACAATTCCCTGCTGAGCTTTTTCGATATCGGAGAGTCTTACCGGCCCCAGGGCTTCGAGGTCGTCCTGAATCATGCTGGCGGCGCGTTGCGACATGTTCCGGAAAATCTTCTCCTTGACCTCGTCGATGGCCGATTTAAGGGCCAACAGCAGGTCTTCGTTGTTGATTTCCTTGAGAATCGCCTGAATGCCCCGGTCGTCGACATGGATCAGGTCGTCAAAGGTAAACATCAGTTTGCGAATCTCATCGGCCAGCTCGGGGTTGTGCTCCTCGACGACAGCCATGATTGATGCCTCCGAGTTCTTGTCGAGGTTGTTGATTACCTCGGCGACCGCCTGGACCCCGCCCAGTCCCTCGCTGGCCATGCCCCCGGTATTTTTGAGTTCGCCATCGAGGACGGTCTCGATTTCATCAATCATTTCCCGGGGGACCGCTTCAAGGGAAGCGATGCGCAGCATGATATCGCCCTGAATGCCTTCCGGCAGCAGGGTGATGATTTCGGCCGCCTTTTCCGGATCAAGGTGAGCCATAATCAGGGCGATGGTCTGCGGATGCTCATTCCGGATAAAAGAAGCGATAACCTTGGCGTCGACATGAGCGAGGTTGCCGAAAGGTTTATGGCGCAGGGAATCACGCACTTTATCGAGGAAGCTTTCCGCCTTGTCGGTTCCCATGGTCTTGATCAGGATATTACGCAGGTAGTCCCGGCCGCCGGAAAAGATCACTTTGTGGCCGACGGTTTCGGCGAATTCCCGAGCGATGTTTTCCGTCACTTCTCCGGGAATGTCACCGAGGTGGGTGATTTCCTGGCTCAGCTGCTGAAGCTCAAATTCGCTGCAATGCCGCAGAACACGGGCGGCGACATCCTCGCCCAGTCCGAGCATCAGGATCGCCGCTTTCTGCCGACCGCTGAGCGTGCCTTCTTTTTTGTTTAGTGCCATGTCTTTTTCAGGTTTTCGTCAGGTTGCCGGCGCGGTTATCAGGAGGCTCCGGTCTTGGTTGCTGGGTTTTTCTTGCCGGTGCTATACCGCCTGTCCCTTTAACCACAGTTTAACAACTTTGGCAACCTCCTCAGGACTCTTGGACGCAAACTCGGCAACCTGGTCCATGACCGTCTCATGGCGGGAAATCTCGACCTTTTCAGAGATGTCATCGGCCAGTTTTCCCAGGCCTTTGCCGGCGGTCATGGTGCCGGCGGGTCGAGACCCGAAACTGCCGCTGACGCCGTGCCAGGCCGGTTTAAGGATTTTAAAGTAGAAAAAAAGAGTCGCCAGAGCGATGGCAAAATATTTAAGCCCCTGATAGATCATACTGTAGAGATTGGCTTTTTTGAGTTCTTCGACCTCGGTCTGAAGACTTTCATTATTGAAAGCAAGATTCGCGACTTCGACCTGATCACCGCGTTTTTGGTTGAAGCCGATCGCTTTTTTGATCATGCTGGTATAGACCTGAAGCTCGGCCTCACTTCTGGGAACATAGTTTTTCTCTTTGTCGGCACCGTTCTCATACTTGCCGTCGACCATGACCGCGACGCTGATTTTTTTTACTGCTCCGACCGGCATGATCGTGCGACTGACCAGCTTGGAAATCTCATAGTTGCGGATCTCATCGGCTTTGTCAAGGTTCCTGTGTTTGCCGGCGCCGGGGCTTTGCCCAAAATCCCGGCCCGGAACATTGCTGTTGACTCCCGGAACGCCGGCTTCGCCGCCGTCCTGGCTAAGTTGTTTTTCCGTGAGGCGGTGCTCGCTGCGAATCGCGACCTGGTCCGGATCAAAAATTTCTTCAGTTTTTTCAACCTTGTTGAAATCAAGGTCGGCGGACACCCTGACCACCACCTTTTGTCTGCCGACTACCCGTTCAAGCATGGATTGCAGACGTTCTTCCAGGCTGTGTTCGTATTCCTTGCGAAAATTCATTTCGTTGACCGACAGCTGATCCTGGCCGGGCCGCGGGCCCAGGTCTTTGGACAGCACCGATCCATAGGTGTCCAGAACCGTGATCTTCCCTTGTTCAAGACCGGCCACGCTGCCGGCCACCAGCGACATGATGCCTTCGACCTGCTCGTTTTTCAAACGAGCCCCGGGATGAAGTTTGACGATGACCGAGCAGGTGGCGTCTTGCTGGTTTTCACTGAACAGCCTTTCCTTGGGCAGAACCAGATGCACTCGGGCCGATTCAACCTGTTTGATTTCCGTGATCGTTCGGGCGAGCTCTCCCTGCAGGGCGCGTTGAAAATTGATGTTCTGGACAAATTCGGTGACCCCGAGATTGCTTTTGTCGAAGATTTCAAAGCCGACTCCGCCGCTCATGACCTGACTGCCGGCCAGCTCCAGGCGTACTTCATAGACATCGTTCCGGGAAACCTTGATCGTGCGTCCGGCATCGGCCAGACGGTAAGGAATGCGGTTGCGTTTGAGGTAATCGACAACCTCGGCCGCGTTTTCCGGGGAGAGGTTATAGTAAAGAGGGGTGTAAATCGTGGTCAGGGAAACCAACAGGGCCGTAACCAGGCCGATGATGATAATCGCCGAGCCTCCGAGCAGACCGATTTTCTGGCCGGTGCTCCGTGATTTAAACCACTCTATGAACGCTTTGAAATAATTCATGGGTTGATCCTCAAAATTTTCCATCGATAAATATTCGTCCGGATGTGAAACCTCGCGGACGTATGGTCGGCGCGGGCCGTTGTCCTGCCCCGGGGTGAACCTTGCCGGAGTTTAAATACCTTGAAATGTTCTGATAAACTTATCGCTTTGCGACCACCGGAAGTGCCTTCAGATGCGGGCCGCAGGAAACGCTTTCGAGTGGCGGGACGCGCTCCTGCATTAGACCGGCATTTTAATGATTTCTTCATAGGCCTTGATAGCCTTGTTGCGGACCTGAGCCAGAAATTGTAAGGAAAGATCGGCCTGCTGCAGGGCCACTACCGCGCCCAGGGTGTCTTGGGAACGACCGGTGCTGACGTCGTTAATCCTGGTGTCAGCTTGCTGTTGCAGCCGGTTGACCTCGTTCAGAGCTCGGTTCAGGGTCGCGGAGAACCCGGGCTGACCGTTTTTCTCCGAAGCCGGTGGGAGGCCTTCGGCCTCCCTTGTCAGACGCTGCATTTCCTGTAAGGGCGATGTGAAGGGGTTATCGGTTCTGGTGATATTCATGGGGTAGCCTTTCTCTGGTCAGCAACGAAGTTGAAGCTTTTTCCCGCAGGTGAAACCACGGTTTGTGGGCTTAAAGCTCGCATGAACCTATTTTAGCAGATCAATGGTTTTATCCGCCATTTCCTTGGCGCTTTTCATGATGGTCGCGTTGGCTTCGTAGCTGCGGGTAGCGGAAAGCATGTTGACCATTTCCTCAAAGGTGTTGACATTGGGATAGGCGACATAGCCGTCGGCGTCGGCATCCGGATGTCCGGGTTGATATTTGAGTATCGGCGGCGCCGGATCGGTAATGATGTCGATCACCTTGACCGACATCGGTTGCGAGTCGAGGGCTGCAGCAGCTTGCCTGGGGTCGGTGTCTTTCGGCTCCGGCGGGCTGGTTTGAAAAACCACGTCCCGTCGCCGGTAAGGGCCGCCCTCCGGGGTCCGGGTGGTGTTTTGGTTGGCGAGATTGCTGGAAATGACATTGAGCCGGTAACGCTGGGCCGCCATGCCGTCGGCGCTGATCTTCATCATACCGTCAAAACCCATGCTTATTTACCTCCTTCGATAATGGCGTTTTTGAGAATCGCCATTTTGCTTTTTAGCATCTGCATGGTTCGGTTGTAGGCCCCGCTGTTGATGGCCTGGTCGGCCATCTCCTGATCAAGGTTGACCGTGTTGCCGTCGAAACCGCCCAGCTGATTATGCTTGAGAGTATATGTTCCGCGAATTGCACCAAGTGAGTTTCGTCCGCCCAGGTGAGTGGCATGCGTGGTGAGCATGGATGGCGAGCTTGTCGGGTTAGCCGTTGCCTGCCGCAGGGCGTCGGCAAACCTGAAATCGCGGGCCTGATAACCGGGGGTTTCCAGATTGGCGATGTTGGCGGCGATGACTTCGCCTTTTTTCTGACGCAACGCGGCTGTGTTGATCAGGAGCTGGCAGGTACTGTCAAAAAGTTTGTTGATAGTCATGGGATTGACGCTCCAATGGTAAAAGAATGAGGCAGAATCAGCCGGTTTGATTCTCCTGGGCTGACTCAGGGCTTTTGGTATGCAATCCGCGTGCCATTTTGTTTGGAAGCCGGAGCTTGTGTGGAACGGGTTGATCTGGCCCCGCATGGCCGGGACAGGAGAGCAGAAGATAATGAAGTGAAACTGCAGAAAGGACGAGCCTGCGGCTTGGGTTGGCGACTACATTCGAAGTATCATAACGGTCATTTCTGTGGGCGCTTGGTGGAAAGGCTTCTTTTTCTGACCGTAAAAAACGGGACCCGCGATCCCGGTAAACCGGTCCACCGGAATCATGTGGATGGTCAGGCTAAATTCCCGGTCTCGGAAGAAAACGCCGTGGCGCATCTATGTTGAGGGCGCGGCGGTTCGAGCGGATTTTTTACGGTTTTCGCCAATGGCGTCAGCTGCCAGAATGGCATGAAGTACCTTTTCCGGCGTGATTTTTCCGGCTTCGTGATGAATGCCTTCGTCGGGAGCGCAGGCCTTTTCCGCGACGGCCATCAGTCGGTCGCGGTCGCAGTTTCGCAGACCGATGTCCGCGAGGGTGGTTGGCAGACCCACGGCTTCGCAAAATGAGAACACGGCGGTCGTTTCCTTCGGAGAGGCAGCGGTAATTTGGAGGCCGGTCAGAACCCCAAAAGCCACCTTCTCACCATGGTAATAGGCGTGGGTTTCTTTCAGGGCGGTGAGGCCGTTGTGAAGCGAGTGGGCGCTGGCCAGGCCACCGCTTTCGAAGCCGATGCCACTTAACAGAATATTCGCTTCTACAATATGTTCAAGCGCCGGGGTGATGATCTGTCGTTCGGCTGCAATTTTGGCAAGCGTGCCATAGTTGCGCAAGGTATCGTAGCAGAGCCGGGCCAGGTTCAGTCCCGCCAATGTGCTCAGCCCACCGCACTCATTTCTGGATTGAGTGTGGTCACAGGACTTGGCTTCGAACCAGGTCGCCAGCGCATCGCCCATACCCGCCACCAGAAAACGGACGGGGGCGTGGGCGATAATTTCCATGTCGACCAGCACGGCCGCCGGGTTTGACTTCTGATAATAGACGCGTTCGAAAATGCCATGCTCTGAATACAATACGGCACAGCCGCTGCAGGGAGCGTCGGTTGAGGTGATGGTAGGGATAATCAGCATCGGAATGTTTGCCCGGTCGGCGGCAATCTTGGCGGTGTCGATGGCTTTGCCGCCGCCCATACCCACAAGAACATCCACTTGTTTCTCTTGCAGGACTGTCGCCAGTCGCGACAATTCCTTTTCGCAGCATTCCCCATTGAATCGCTCAACCGGCAAGGCGGCCTTTATTGATTCCATGTTCCGGTTGAAAAGGATGGTTTTATGCGCGCTTGGTGAGGCCAGAATCAGCCCCCGTTTGCCGAACCGTGAGACCAGCGATGGCAATTCTCTGAGCGCATGGCGGCCTTGAATATATTTTCCGGGGAACATGGCTTTTTTTTAACATGTAATCATCCTTTTGCTGCAGGGCTAAAGCGCTGGTCAGGTTACGAACTTGGTTGCCAGATAATCGGAGTA
>OMKS01000103.1_pt1 | contig 71725 bp, 61 predicted proteins | sample 1674721 | NCBI WGS metagenome assembly OMKS01 (sample SAMN06264996, study PRJEB25208) | sediment metagenome | isolation source: hot spring sediment | place: USA: California | collected 2014-09-02 | reverse complement strand
TAGCTATAAAAGTCCTATTTTTGTAAAAAACCAATTATTAACAAAGACAAAAGTTGCATTTGTGACTTGAATCTTGCAAATGTTTCACAGATTTTATACGGAATTACACTGTGCAAATCCACACAATCTACGTCATCTGCGTTCCATTCCAATTACGAACAACAAGTAACGAATTACGGACAACGTTTCCAGCCCCGTAGGGGGTAAGCATTTATAACTCCATTATCATTCCGAGCTAGTTAAGGAATCTCTTTAAAAAAGGGATGAAGGTACAAAGAGATGCTTCGGCTCAGCTCAGCATGACAAACTGAGTGAGTGAGCCAATGGTGTTGTCATTCCGAGCTTGTCGAGGAATCTTAAGATAAGAATAAAGGATAAAGAGCCGGCTCCGCAGAACGGGAATGAACATTTTGTGTTCAGTGCACAGTGTACAGAGAGGTTTCTGGTGTGAAGTGTTTGGCTGGCTATTTATCAGCGTCTATCATTTCAATCAGTGTTTTCTGCGTTCTGTTGAATTTACTGTCAACTAACAACCAACAACTATCAACTAAACCAGTATCAAAGTGTTGCACAGAGCTTGCCCCTTCTTCGCGCGTCTTTTGACGCGTGCGTTATTAGTTCCATTTAAATTCACTAACAACACACATCCATCGCTAATTCTTCCGCAAACGTTTACGGTTGATTATACGAGGTTTTCCTGATGTTTAAAAGGCTTCCGTATTGAAAATTTTTGAAATATTTCTTTAACCCATCGTAAACGATTGAAATGCCACTTTTATACTCCGAAGCCCTTATTTTATAAGGGTTTTAACTTTGTGTTATGTTTTTTTTAAGATTTTTTTACTTTAATTTTGGACACCTTGAAAACTAAAAATAGCTTTATGGCACAGAAACCTAAACTCAACTTTTGGCAGATTTGGAACCTAAGCTTTGGCTTTTTAGGGGTTCAGGCAGGTTTTGCCTTGCAAAATGCCAACGTATCACGCATACTATCAAACTATGGTGCCGATTTGCACCACCTCTCGTTTTTCTGGCTGGTAGCACCAATCATGGGGCTTATAATTCAACCTTGGGTAGGAGCGGCCAGCGATAGAACATGGACCCGCATGGGGCGCCGTAAACCATTCATTTTTGGTGGAGCCATTGCTGCTACACTAGGCATGTTCTTCATGCCCAATTCACACATAGCGATAGCCATTTTGCCCCCGGTTATTTTTGGAGCAATAATGTTAGCGTTGATGGATGCCTCGTTCAATGTAACATTTCAACCATTCCGTTCTTTGGTGGCCGATATGACCCCCGATGAGCAAACTAATACCGGTTACTCAGTTCAAACGCTGCTTATTAATCTGGGTGCAGTTATTGGTTCTTTCCTACCTTACGTTCTCACTAATTTACTTGAAGTGGCCAATACGGCTCCCGAGGGACAAGTTCCCCCCTCCGTGGTTTGGTCGTTTTACATTGGGGGTTCTATTCTGCTGATTTCGGTACTATGGACTGTATTTACTACTAAGGAATACAACCCCGAGGAGTTTAAGCAGTACAACCAATCCGAAAATACTGTTGTTGAAACTGAGAAAAAAAGTTTCTGGCAAACTTTAACATCAATGCCCGGCGTAATGTGGAAACTCGCCATTGTTCAGTTCTTTTCCTGGTTTGCATTGTTTGCCATGTGGGTTTATACCACACCTGCCGTTGCCCAACATATCTGGGGTACACCTATTGGTGATTCCTCCTCTCCGGAGTATAACGAAGCGGCCAACTGGGTGGGTGTTTTGTTTGGTTTATACAGCGTTTTTGCAGCCATTTTTGCCATTTTCCTCGATAAGATAGCTAATCGCTTGGGTAGAGTTAAAACCTATTCCATTTCGCTTCTTTTGGGCGCGTTAGGCTATTTATCGATGTATGTATTTACCGTGCAGTATGCCCTTATTATTTCCATGGTAGGTGTTGGCATTGCCTGGGCTGCCATTCTGGCCATGCCTTACGCAATTCTTGCGCGTTCGCTACCGGCCGATAGAATGGGAGTGTATATGGGCATTTTTAACATAACCGTGGTAATACCTCAAATTGTTAGTGGTTTGCTGCTTGGCACTATTCTCAAATTTGTTTTCCACGAAAAGGCAATATATATGATAGTTCTTGCAGGTTTATCAATGCTTTTGGCATCGGCAAGTGCTATTCTTTTTGTGAAGGAAAAAAATGCTTAACCCGATGAATGACATTAAGGCTTGTATTTTCGACTTGGATGGGGTAGTGGTCGATACCGCAAAGTATCACTACTTGGCATGGAAACGCCTTGCGCAGGAGCTGGGCTTTGAATTTACCGAACAGCATAACGAACGGCTTAAAGGCGTTAGCCGCATGCGCTCGCTGGAAATCCTCCTTGAGGTGGGCGGTTTATCGTTCCCCCAAGAGGAAATGGAACGTATGGCAGCCAAAAAGAACGCCTGGTATGTGGAGTATATCCAAAAGATGACACCCGACGAAATTCTTCCGGGAGCAAAGGAATTGCTTGAGGACCTTAGGGCTAACGGGGTAAAACTTTCGCTTGGTTCGGCCAGCAAAAACTCGCCCCTTATCCTTAATCGTATTGGTTTAAAAAACCATTTTGATGCTGTAATCGACGGCAATTTGGTTACCGTAGCCAAACCTGCACCCGATATTTTCCTTACTGCAGCAAATGCGCTTGGTGTTAATCCGGAGCACTGTGTTGTATTTGAAGATGCTGAAGCTGGTATTGAGGCTGCTATTAATGCCGGTATGCGCACTGTTGGAATTGACAATCCGCAAATTCTAAGCCGTGCCAATGTGGTTGTTCCTAATCTTAAAGGTTTTACATATATCAAATTAGTTGAACTATTTTTAAAAAAGTAAATCGATATGAACCCTTATCTTAAACACGACGAGTGGTGCATCATTGAAGAGGGATTTGTTCCTGAGAATACCCGCGCTTCAGAAAGTATTTTCAGTATTGGCAATGGTGCAATGGGACAGCGTGCTAACTTCGAAGAAAAATTCACTGGTAGCACTCTCCAGGGTAGTTACATAGGTGGCATCTACTACCCCGACAAAACCCGGGTGGGCTGGTGGAAAAACGGTTACCCTGAATACTTTGCTAAGGTAATTAACTCTACCAACTGGATTGGTATTAACGTGATTTTGAATGGCGAGGAACTTGATCTGGCTAAGTGTAAGGTACAGGATTTCCGTCGAGTTTTGAACATGAAGGAGGGCTACCTTGAACGCTCATTCATTGCCGAGATGCAGAATGGCATCAAGTTGGCCGTGAAATCAACCCGCTTCCTTAGCATGGTCAATACCGAACTGGGAGCCATTCGCTACTCGGTTAAACCACTTAACTCCGATGCCACAGTTGAACTTCGCCCATACCTCGATGCCGATGTTCACAACGAGGATTCAAACTACGGCGAAAAGTTCTGGGAAGTAGTTGACATTAAAGGAACACCCACTTTAAGTTACATTGTAAGCCGCACTAAAAAGCTCGGTTTCCATGTTGGGCATGCCATGCGTAACTTTGTTTACGTTAATGGTCAACAACAAAATGCTCAGCCTCAGGTAAACGCTTCGTCCATGTATGTCGATAACAGGTTTACCATTAACGCTAAGGCTGGCGATGAGATTGCTCTTTTCAAGTATGCCGCAGTGATCTCGAGTTTAAATCACGAGAAAGGCAAATTCCCTAAAGTTCTCGAAAAACTTATCGATACTGCCGTATCAAAAGGTTTCGATAAAATGCTCGAGGAACAACGAAATGCTTGGGCTGAAATTTGGCAGCACAGCGATATCACTATCGAGGGCGATGTGGCTGCCCAACAGGGCATTCGCTTTAACATCTTTCAGCTCAGCCAAACATACACCGGTAAGGACGAACGCTTGAATATTGGCCCCAAAGGCTTTACTGGCGAAAAATATGGTGGTTCAACCTACTGGGATACCGAAGCTTACTGTTTACCCTTCTACATGGTTACCCACGGACAAAAGGTGGCCCGTCAGCTTCTGCTATACCGCTACAAGCAGCTTGGTAAGGCAATTGAAAATGCCCAGAAACTTGGCTTTACCGATGGTGCAGCCCTTTACCCCATGGTTACCATGAATGGCGAGGAATGCCACAACGAGTGGGAAATTACCTTTGAGGAGATTCACCGTAATGGTGCCATTGCTTTTGCTATCTACAATTATGTTCGCTACACAGGCGATAAAACTTACTTGGTTGACGTTGGCCTTGAGGTGCTTATTGCAATTGCTCGTTTCTGGGCTCAGCGCGTTAACTACTCGCAGGAGAAGGGTAAATATGTTATGCTTGGCGTTACGGGCCCCAATGAGTACGAAAACAACATTAACAATAACTGGTACACCAACACCATCGCTTGCTGGTGCATGGAGTATGCCGAGGAGGTTGCCAATTATGTTAAATCAACCAACCCAGCAAAGTACGCAGAATTAGTCAAATCCATCAATTTCGATGAATCAAAGGAAATAGCCAAGTGGCGCGAGATTCGCAATAACATGTTCTTCCCTGTTGATGATAAGTTAGGCATTTTCCTACAGCAGGAAGGCTATATGGATAAGGAGCAAATCCTTGTGAAGGATCTCGATCCAAAGGAACGCCCGCTTAACCAAAAATGGAGCTGGGATCGCATTCTACGTTCATGCTTCATTAAGCAGGCAGATGTTCTTCAGGGTCTTTACTTCTTTGAGGATCGATACGATACCGATACCATAAAACGTAACTACGAGTTTTACGAAACTCGTACCGTTCACGAGTCATCGCTGTCGCCTTGTGTTCATAGTGTTCTGGCTTCACGCATAGGCAATGTCAATAAGGCCTATGAGCTATACCTGCGTACTGCCCGCTTAGACCTTGACGATTATAACCGTGAGGTGAAAGAAGGTTTACACATCACAAGTATGGCCGGTACATGGATTTCTATTGTAGAAGGATTTGGCGGAATGCGTGTGCGTAACAACATGCTCACTTTTAACCCGCTAATTCCCGATAAATGGAAATCATACAGCTTTAGGGTTTGGTTCCGCGATAATGTTCTCAAAATTGTGGTAAATAGTTCTCAAATCACTATATATAATGAAAGTGGAAATGCCATAACCTTAAAAGTTTACGGTGCCGATCATTCTGTGCCCTCATCTGGTTCAGTTAGCGTTCCGGTTCAAAAACAGATTTTCTAAGCCTGGAATAAAAAAGATTACCTTTGCATTGGATTTATAAAACTACACTAACATGAAACGATTTAAACCAGGCGTAATAACCGGAAAAGAGTTACAGGATCTGTTTGCAATTGCAAAAGCTGAGCATTTTGCTCTTCCGGCTGTAAATGTAACCGGAACAAACACAATGAATGCCGTGCTGGAAACTGCTCGCGAGGTGGGCTCACCGGTTATCATTCAGTTCTCAAACAGTGGGGCATCGTTTATTGCAGGTAAATCGCTAGCCAACGATAACCAACAAGCAAGCATTTTAGGGGCTATTAGTGGCGCCAGGCATGTTCACCTACTCGCTGAAGCCTACGGGGTACCAGTTGTGTTGCACACCGATCATGCTGCAAAAAAGTTACTACCCTGGGTTGATGGTTTGCTCGATGCGGGCGAAAGGCATTTTCGCGAAACGGGCAAACCATTGTTCAGCTCACACATGCTCGATCTTTCCGAGGAATCGTTACATGAAAATATCGATAACTGCAAGCGTTACCTTGAGCGCATGACCAAAATGGGCATGACTCTCGAAATTGAGCTTGGCGTTACTGGTGGCGAAGAGGATGGCGTTGATAATACTGGAGTTGATAGCTCCAAACTTTACACTCAGCCCAATGAGGTAGCTTACGCTTATGAGGAGCTTATGAAGGTGAGCCCCAATTTCACCATTGCTGCTTCGTTTGGTAATGTGCATGGCGTGTACAAGCCCGGTAATGTGGTTCTTAATCCAATTATCCTTAAGAATTCGCAGGAGTTGATTAAGAAAAAATTTGCAACTGCCGATAAGCCAGTAAACTTTGTATTCCATGGCGGTAGTGGCTCGGAAAAGGAAAAGATTGCTGAGGCTATCAGCTATGGTGTTATCAAGATGAACATCGATACCGATTTGCAGTGGGCTTTCTGGGAGGGTATCAAGAACTACTATGAGGCCAAAAAGGGCTACCTACAGGGCCAAATAGGAAACCCCGAGGGCGAGGACGCTCCCAATAAGAAGCACTACGATCCTCGCGTTTGGCTTCGTAAAGGCGAAGAGTCTATCGTTGCCCGCCTGAAGGAAGCTTTTGCCGATCTTAATGCCTTAGGTCGTGGATAATGAATAGCTTGTTCCATATTCCGGATTTTTGTCCAACTGGTAGCATAAGTATTCATTTCCCAATAGATATTTATTAGTTTTTTTTGGGCTGTTGGGGTTTCCCTGACAGCCCATTTTGTTTTTTCGAAAAATTAGTCTAAAATCAATAACCATGAACAAAATCCGTTTATCTTTACTGATGTCCCTAACGCTTATAGCGATGACATCAATTGCTCAAAAACCAATTGAGCGTATCGAACCACCTTGCTGGTGGGTGGGTATGAAAAACCCCAACCTTCAACTTTTGGTTTACGGGAAAAATATTGCCTCAGCTCAGGTTTCAATCAGCAATCCCAATGTCGATTTTTTGGGGGTTGATAAGGTTGAAAACCCTAACTACCTCTTCATTAACCTGGCCATTAAACCCGATGCTAAGCCCGGAATTATCGATATTAAGTTTACCTTTCCCAAAGGCAAACCTGTTACCTATGCTTACGAGCTTAAGGCTCGTCAAAATGGCTCAGCCGAACGTAAAGGCTTTGATAATTCCGATGTGGTTTACCTGGTTTACCCCGATAGGTTTTCCAATGGTGATCCAACCAACGATCAGGTAAAAGGTTATACCGATAAGGTTGACCGTAACGAACCTTACGCCCGTCATGGCGGTGACATTCAGGGTATTGCTAATCACCTCGATTACTTCAAGCAACTTGGCGTAACCGCCCTTTGGCTTAATCCTGTGCTCGAGAGCAATCAACCCTCGTGGTCGTACCATGGCTATGCCATCACCGATTTTTACAGGGTCGATCCTCGTTTAGGTAGCAATGAATTTTACAAGGATTTTATTGATAAGGCTCATGCACAGGGTATAAAGGTGATTAAGGATATGGTCTTCAACCATTGCGGGAGTGAGCACTGGTGGATGAAGGATGTGCCCATGAAGAGCTGGTTCAACCTTTACCCCGACTACAAACGGACAAACTATCGCATTCCAACCACTTTCGATCCCCATGCATCCGCTGCCGATAGCAGTCTTATGGCCAACGGCTGGTTCGACGGCCACATGCCCGACCTAAACCAGCGAAATCCATTCCTTGCTAACTACCTCATTCAAAACAGTATCTGGTGGATTGAGTATGCCGGGCTGGATGGTATCCGCATGGATACCCATCCGTATTGCGATAAGCATTTCATGTCGCGCTGGTGCGCCGCGGTTCAGAATGAATACCCTAACTTTAGCATTGTTGGCGAAACATGGGTAAACTACCCTGCATGGGTGGCATACTGGCAAAAAGATGCTTACAACCGCGATGGATACAACTCAAACCTTGAAATTGTTATGGATTTCCCGTTGATGTTTGCCATGCACAAAGCATTCGATGAGCAGGAAGGATGGGATACCGGGTTAGCGCGCCTTTACGAGATTATTGCCCACGATTTTGTTTACCCAAATCCCGATAAACTCTTCATCTTTGCCGATAATCATGATATTGGCCGTTTCCACCGCGATTCCTCACAGGCCTTGGGCCGCCTAAAACTTGCCATGGCTTTCCTGCTTACCACACGTGGTATTCCTCAAATTTACTACGGAACCGAGATATTACTTCCCGGCGACGATGCCAAGGGCCATGGCGATATTCGCCGCGATTTTCCCGGCGGTTGGGCAACCGACACCAAATCGGCTTTTACTGGTGATGGCAGAACAAAACGGCAAAATGAGATTTGGAACTACATATCAACCATCCTGAACTGGCGCAAAACGGCTACTGCCATTCATAACGGGAAGTTAACACATTTTATCCCTGAAAATGATGTGTATGTTTACTTCCGCCATAATGCAGAGCAAACCGTAATGGTTATACTGCATAATGGCTATCAACCTAAGATGCTCTATACTAATCGCTTTGCAGAGTTTCTTGCAAACAAAACCGAAGGGTTCGATATCATTACAGGAAAAAAACTTGATATCCTTGCAAAAATTCAACTTTCGCCCCGTTCGGCTATGATAATTGAGTTGAACTAAACTTTATTAAAATATTATTTGTATGAAATTCAGATTATTGGTATTGATTACCGTAACCTTTTTGGTAAGTTCCTGCCAAAGAAGTTTACGGATTGAACATGCTACAACTAGCCCGGCTGTTCATGATCTGCTTTCAGCAATTCAACTTGCCGGCGATAGCACATTGGTTTACCTAACCGATTATTTCCCCGATCCTACAGTAATTGATTCCTTATCCATACCTTCGCCTTTTCACCATAGCCTTTCAGGCGATAAGGCCTACCTGTCCTTAATTACCGATAACAAATCATTACCGTGGTTATCAACCATTACCGCTTGGGCTAAGGGTGATGGCTATTGCCTTCTGGTTCGAAAAAACAGAAAGTTACCCGTAACTTTCACCTTCGACCCTCAGGGCAAAAATGTAAATAGCGTTCAGCTGGCTGGCCAAATTAACGATTGGAATCCCAGTGCAACTAATCTGAAATTCGATGGTAAGGTTTACAGCACTACCATGCTCTTAAACCCCGGAAAGTACCACTACCAGGTGGTTGTCGATGGTAAATGGATGCTCGACCCAGCTAATCCCATTTTTGAGGATAACGGGATGGGTGGATATAACTCAGTACTTGTTGTCGGCAACGCAACCCCCGAGTTACTTCCAATGCTTATTCCCAGTTCCGTGAAAGGGAACAAGTTAATAATTAAAGCCATGGGTGATATAGATAGATTTATCGTATTGTGGCAGAACTATATGCTGCACGATAAATTTATTAGGGTAAAGGATGGATATTACGAAATCACCATCCCCGATAATGCTCGCTATTATCGAAGATCTCACCTGCGCATTTGGGCTTATAACCAGCATGGCGAATCGAACAACCTTTTAATTCCACTGGAGGGGAACAGGCTGGTTACCAATCCCTCGCAGCTTACTCGCACCGATAAGCATGCGCAAATCATGTACTTCCTCATGGTTGACCGTTTCTGTAATGGCAACCCCACTAACGATTATAAGGTTAACGATCCCGAAATTCACCCTAAAGCCAATTACTTTGGTGGCGACCTTGCAGGTATTACTAAAAAGATTAAGGATGGGTATTTTACCAATTTAGGAATCAACACAATATGGCTATCACCAATAACTCAAAACCCATTAGGTGCCTGGGGGCTATATCCAGAGCCTCGCACCAAATTTTCGGGCTATCATGGCTACTGGCCAGTATCTTCTTCTAAGATCGACTTTAGGTTTGGCACAAAAAGTGAACTTAATGAACTTATTGCTGAAGCTCATAAACGCAACATCAACGTTATTCTCGATTACGTGGCCAACCACGTTCATCAGGAGCATCCGCTTTACAACCAACACCCCGACTGGGCCACATCGCTTTACCTGCCCGATGGTTCGCTAAACACCGAGCGGTGGGATGAGTATCGCTTAACCACCTGGTTCGACACGTTCCTCCCAACCCTGGACCTCGAACGCCCCGAGGTTTATGAACCCATGACCGATTCTGCTCTGTTTTGGGTTACCCATTTCGATCTTGACGGCTTTCGTCATGATGCCACCAAGCATATCCACGAGAACTTTTGGCGTAGGTTAACCCAGAAAATAAAGCTTACAACCCCGAATAAATCGGTTTATCAAATTGGCGAAACCTATGGTAGCCACGAACTCATTGCCAGCTACATTGGCAGCGGCATGCTCGATGCCCAGTTCGATTTTAACATCTACGATGCCTCGGTTGCAGCTTTCGCTCGCACCGATTATCCCTTTTCTAAGCTCGATGGTGCATTGCACCAAACCTTCAACTACTTTGGCTGGATCAATCTTATGGGTTACATCTCGGGTAATCAGGATAGGGCTCGTTTCATTTCCTATGCCGGCGGCGCTTTACGTTTCGATGAGGATGCCAAAAAGGCTGGATGGACCCGCGAAATTGGCGTTGGCGATAGCACGGCCTATGCTAAGCTTTGCATGCTTAACGCATTTAATATGACCATTCCAGGCGTTCCAACCATTTACTACGGCGACGAATACGGCATGCCCGGTGGCAACGACCCCGATAACCGCCGCATGATGAGGTTTGATGGACTTTCAGGACTTGAGCAGCAAACCCTTGAAACCGTCACAAAGCTTGTAAATACCCGCAGAAATAATTTGGCCCTGGTTTACGGTTCATTCCAAACCATCCTCGTAAACGATAATGTTTACGCTTACATTCGTAAGTATTTTGACAACACCGTTGTTGTAATCTTCAACAAGTCGAACCAGGAACAAACTATTGACCTACAAATTCCTGAATATATGAGTGATAGCATATTATATCCAAACTTCAATTCTAAATATTCTATCCAAAACGGAAAACTTAAAGTTACGCTTAAGCCTAATAGTTTTGAAATATTCACACCCAAAATAAACTAGGCTAATGAATTTCTAACCACTAAAAAGGTCGTATTAGCGCTAATCCGACCTTTTTTACTTTTAGAGAACTAAAAGTTATGTTTAGAATTCTGTTTTACGACACTTCTTGTGGGTTTACTATAATTGTATCAACAATAGCCAATGGTTTGATTTACATTAGATGCAAAATCAAAAAAATTCCCGGACGAGGCACTCTTTAACTTTTTTCCCTTTAATTTTTATCCTTTATTTCCGCTCCGCGGGACAGGCTCTTTATCCTTTATCCTTTATCCATAATACAAAAGCCCGATGTTTCCATCGGGCTTTGCTGGTGATTCAGCTGGGGCTCGAACCCAGGACCCCATCCTTAAAAGGGATGTGCTCTACCTGCTGAGCTACTGAATCTACCTATTTTACTGAGAACTTCTTTTATTTTTTGCGTTGCAAATATAGACTCTTTCTCTAAAATATACAAATTTTTCTTTCATTTCGAATATAAATTATTATTCTATTTATTGATTATCAGATTGATGAATTTTGTTAAAAAGATTAAAAGTTGCACTTTAACAGTAATTCAAACTCACGTAACTCATTATTTAATAGATTAGCTGAACCATAACTGAAATTACCATGACAAAGACATTAAAAAAACTATTGGGAAAAGTAGTTGTTATTACCGGTGCATCATCGGGTATTGGAAAGGCTTTAGCCTATGAGTTTTCAAAGTATAACACCAAGCTGGTTATTGGTGCTCGTAACGTTGATGCGCTTAATGCTATTGCATCTGAACTATCCAGCGTTGGAGTAGAGGTGCTGCCTGTTAAAACCGATGTAACCAGCGAGGGCGACTGTAAAAATTTAGTTGAACAGGCCATAAGAAAGTTTGGTAGAATCGATATTCTAGTCAATAACGCCGGCGTTTCCATGCGTGCACTTTTTAAGGATGTAGACCTTAAAGTCATTCGCCATCTCATGGATGTAAATTTTTGGGGTACCGTTTACTGTACTAAGTATGCCTTATCCTATTTGCTTGAATCAAAAGGTTCGGTTGTTGGCGTGAGTTCCATTGCAGGATTCCACGGACTTCCAGGCCGATGTGGGTATTCAGCATCAAAATTTGCCATGCATGGCTTCCTGGAAACGCTGCGTATCGAGAATCTCAAGAACGGTTTACATGTAATGATTGCGGCTCCTGGGTTTACTTCAACTAACGTCAGATTTTCGGCCTTAACAGCCGATGGCACCCCTCAGGGTATGTCGCCACGCGATGAGAAAAACATGATGACCCCCAAAGAGGTAGCAAAAATCATTGTTAAAGGGATTGCTAAACGTCGTAGAAATATTATAATGGGTACTGAAGGAAAGATATCGGTACTAGCTCAACGCATTCTGCCCACTGTCATCGATCGACTTCTTTACGGATATATGGCAAAAGAACCCAATTCACCATTTAAATAGGTTATTTGCATAATTTCCCGAATTTTTCTTAATTAGAGAAAAATTTGGGTATGGTTGCCTTGAACGTCCTAACCGATTCGTTTTTAAACCATTTAACCACATTGCTATGGGCGGTTTATATCATAACCGTGATTTCCACCGCAGCAATGATTATACATGAAAAGCGCGATCCCGCTAAAACATCTACATGGGTTTTACTTCTTATTACTTTACCAATACTTGGGTTATTACTTTATATCGTATTTGGCCAAAACCGTAGAAAAGAAAAACTGTTTAGCCGTAAAGAGATTCAGGATATTGAACAAATAGAGTATTTGAGCCATAAGCAGGTTATTCGCTTTTCCTCTAAAACCGATATTCACCATAAACTGGCTGATCATTTAAGTATTATCACCCTTTTGCTCAACAACAGCAAGGCCCTGCTAACTGAAAAGAATGAGGTTGAGATTTTCCAAACGGGTGATCAGGCTTTCGATTCCATAATCGAATCGCTTTACTCAGCCACTTCGAGTATACACATCGAGTTTTACATTATTAACGACGATAAGCTGGGTAACCGGATTAAGAATATCCTGATAACAAAGGCCAAAGAGGGCGTTAAGGTCAGAGTTCTTTTCGATGATGTTGGCAGCTGGAGTTTACCCAAAAGGTATGTCAGGGAGCTAAAGGATGCCGGGGTAGATATCTATCCTTTTATGGAAGTTCGATTCCCCTTGCTCACCAGCAGGGTAAACTACCGAAACCATCGGAAAATTGTAGTGGTCGATGGAAAGGTTGGATATTTAGGTGGAATGAATATTGCCGACCGGTATATTGAGGGTACCCGAAGGCTTGGCCAGTGGTACGATACCATGTTGAGGATTGAAGGTGAAGCTGTTCATTCACTTCAGGTTATCTTTCTGATTGACTGGTACTTTGTTACCGGTAAAATCATCAGGGAACGTGATATTTACTTTCCTCAGCCAACCGTTACCAGTTACCATCCCTTGCAGATTGTAACAAGCGGTCCCGATTCCGATTGGGCAAGTATAATGCAAGCCTTTTTCCATGCCATAACACGTGCCCATAAGCATATCTACATTTCAACGCCTTACTTTATACCTAACGAGAGCATTCTAACCGCCCTTAAAACTGTAGCACTAAGCGGGGTTGATGTTCGGATTATTTTGCCCGGAAAATCCGATTCCACCATTGTTTACTGGAGTTCCCTTTCTTACATTTCCGAACTGCTGGACGCCGGCATCAGGGTTTACCTTTACCAAAATGGCTTTAACCACTCCAAGGTGATGATGATTGATGGTAAGTTAGCCATGGTGGGGTCAGCTAACATGGACATCCGCAGCTTTGAGGATAACTTTGAGGTGGCAGCTTTCATTTACGATAATCAGATTACCCATAGGCTTGAGGAGAATTTCTTATCCAACCTGGTGCAAAGCCAGGTTATTACACCCCAAAGCTGGAGTGAGCGTCCGCTTAAAAATAGCTACAAGGAAGCGCTGGCCCGATTAATTAGTCCACTCTTTTAAACTTTGCACGCAATTTGATAGTAAATCATTAAACCTTTTAAAATCAAATATCTATGAAAAGAACACTGTTTATTTTAGCACTTACTAGCCTATCAATGCTCACAAACGCCCAATTTTTTAGAATGGGCCTAAAAGGAGGCATTAGCTCATCCAATGTTAAGTTTAGTAAGACAACCATCACCAATGGTGCAAATCAATACATTGTTGAGCAAGGCGATTCTAAACTTGGATTTCACGCAGGGCTTTTTGCCCGGGTGCAAATTATGGGTTTCTTTGTTCAACCCGAGCTGCTTTTTTCTCGGTCGCAGGGCGAGGTTATGCTAAAGGATGTTACACTAAGCAATGCTTACAACGAAATGCAAAAGTTCAACAAGTTCGATATTCCCGTAATTGTTGGCTGGAAATTTGGCCCCGCACGTGTTGGACTTGGACCAGTTGCCACAATCCTAGTTTCTGAAAACGATGGGCTTAAAGACAAGCTAGCTGACTTGACAAATCAAACGGTTAAAAATAACTTTAGGTTGGCAACTTTTGGGTATCAGGTTGGGGTAGGTCTCGATATGCTTAAAACCCTTACCCTCGATCTAAAATACGAAGGCAACTTCAGCAAGCTTGGAACTGGCATTACTTTGGGCGATACCAACTACTCTTTTGATCAGCGCAACCCGCAAATCATCATGAGTGTTGGCTTCTTCTTCTAAAAAATAATTGAATCAAGAGGTTTCTTTAGAATCATTCTAAGGAAACCTTTTGTCATTTAAAACGTGTCGTTTATTTAAACAATAAACCTGTTCAAGGAATTCTTTGGCTTTTTAGGCAAATAACTATTGTAATTGTATTTTAAAATTTGAATATTTGAAATTGTATAAAAAATTTATGTCAGGTCTAATGGGTATCGGTATCTTAATCTTTGTGGCTTTAGCATCAGCAGCCACAACATATTTGCTTATACATAATTATCTAAAACGAAAATATACTGCATCTGCACTTAAAAGTTCAACCAACTCGCTTTTGCTTGAACAGCTTAGGGATGAGATTCAAAGATTAAAGATCCAATGCAAGGAACTGCAGATTGAAAATGATGAGCAGGCCGATATTCTGGCAAAAGCCCACCTGGAGATACAACGACTCGAAGCGTCAGTTCAAAACGCCAAGATACGCGCCGAGGAGGCCGATATCCTTAAATCGAACTTCCTGGCCAACATGAGCCATGAAATTCGAACACCAATGAATGGCATTTTGGGTTTTGCCCAACTACTCAAAAATGAAGAGCCGCCGGAGAAGCGCGATAGGTATATCGATATCATTTACCACAACGGAATAATGCTGGTCAATCTTATAGATGATATCATTGATTTATCAAAGATCGATGCAGGTCAGCTGACTGTCAGTCCTGCCGACTGCAACCTCGACAACCTGATGTTTGAGGTTTACACTTTCTTTAACGAGATTAAGTTCAAGCAAGAGAAAGAGCATATTAATATTCGTTTACTCAACCTGAACGACGACGAATCAAATATCCTGTACACCGACGCCCAGCGTTTACGTCAGGTTCTGGTTAATCTTATCGGTAATGCTCTGAAATTTACTGAAAAGGGCTCGGTTGAGTTTGGGTACCTGATAAACGAGGATAAGAGTAACATTGAATTTTTTGTTAGGGATACTGGGATTGGGATTCCAAAAGATAAGCAGGATATTATTTTCGACAGGTTCCGTCAGGTTCAGGAGGGCACCACCCGTAAATACGGTGGTACGGGTATCGGGTTGTACATTTCTAAACATATCATTGAGCTGCTTGGTGGCGATATCTGGGTTGAATCGGTGGTCGGGCGGGGCACTACATTCCATTTCTCCCTCCCTTACCACGAATCAAAGAGCGTTAACGATGGTTCTGTAGTTTTCAAAGCCAAAAATCCTGAATATAAGTGGGAGGGAAAAACTATCCTGATTGCTGAGGATATCGATACCAACTATAAGTACTTATCCACCATTTTGGCCGATACAAAAGCCAAAGTTCTTTGGGCAAGGAATGGCGAGGAGGCAGTATCCATGGTGCTTAATGGCACCCCAGTTGATATTGTTCTAATGGACATTCAAATGCCGGTAGTTGATGGGTATGAGGCAACTTTAAGGATAAGAGAAAATTTTCCCGATTTGCCCATAATTGCTCAAACCGCTTACGCTTTACCTAACGATAACCTTAAATGTTTTGAGGTGGGCTGTAACGACTATATTTCAAAGCCTATTAACGCCCACCTCCTGAAGAAAAAGATTAACGATTTACTTAACGTTTACGTTAAAAGTTCCTAACAACCTGTCTGATTTTAACCAGGCGTTCAAGTAGACTTTTCAAGTGCTTTATATCTAACATGTTAGCGCCATCTGATAATGCTTCGGCCGGATTAAAATGCGTTTCCATAAACAGACCATCGGCTCCTGTTGCAATGGCAGCACGGGCAATGGTTTCAATCATATCGGGCCTGCCACCCGTAACCCCAGTGGTTTGGTTTGGTTGCTGAAGCGAGTGGGTAACATCAACTACAACAGGAAATCCAAAGGCTTGCATGGTGGGTATAGCCCTGAAATCAACTATGAGATCGTGGTACCCAAACATTGTTCCCCTGTCGGTTAGTATTACGTTACTATTGCCAGAGTCAACTAACTTTTGCGCCGCAAACTTCATGGAGTCGGGCGATACGAATTGCCCCTTTTTAATGTTTACAAACTTTCCGGTTTGGGCTGCTGCAATCAGTAGGTCTGTTTGCCTGCACAGGAATGCCGGAATTTGAAGAACATCAACATATTCTGCTGCTATGACAGCCTCTGGTGCGCTATGTATGTCTGTAACAACGGGTAAGCCAAATTGCTCTTTAACTTCGCCTAAAATTTTCAATGCTTTTTCATCGCCAATTCCTGCAAACGAGTCGATTCTTGAACGGTTTGCCTTGCGGTAGGAGGCCTTGAATATGTAAGGGATTTTAAGCTTTTCAGTGATGCTTAATACCGTTTCCGCAATCCGCATCACGTTTTCGCGGCTTTCAACCACACAGGGTCCAGCCATCAAAAAAAAGTTATGGGATTCAGTATGCTTAATCCCTTTAATCTTTACTATTGTGCTCATGTTCTTGTATTTACTTGTTATACTTATTTTTCCAAAACGCCTTAATCCGCGCATCAATTTCCTGCTCACGGCTATTATTCTGCGGATTATAGATTCTTGTTCCCGAAAGTTTCTCGGGTAGGAATTCCTGGTCCACAAAATTTTTAGTATAGCTATGGGCATACTTATAGTCTGCGCCATAGCCAATCTCCTTCATCAGCTTGGTTGGGGCATTCCGGAGATGGAGCGGAACGGGTAAATCACCGGTTTCTTTAACAATCGTTTGAGCTCTACCAATGGCTTCATACGCCGAATTGCTCTTTGGACTTGTTGCCAAGTAAATGGTTGCCTCCGAGAGAATGATTCGCGATTCGGGCATACCAATCATTTGAACAGCCTGAAAACAGCTGGTAGCCATGAGGAGCGCGTTGGGATTTGCCAAACCAATATCTTCAGCGGCTAAAATCACCAAGCGACGTGCAATAAACTCAGGATCTTCGCCCCCTTCAATCATACGTGCCAACCAGTAAACCGCGGCATTGGGATCGCTGCCTCGAACCGATTTGATAAAGGCCGATATGATGTCATAGTGCTGCTCCCCGTTCTTATCGTAAATGGCCAGGTTCTGCTGCAGTGCATCAACTACGGCTTTATTGGTTATTACAACCTCATTATTGTTATTTTGGGTTGATGTAATAAGCTCAATGATATTATATAGCTTCCGGGCATCGCCTCCAGAGAATCTGTAAAGGGCATCCCTTTCACGGAGTTCATATCTATATTTCTTTAGCTCAGGATCAGTGGTTGTTGCTCTAATAAAAAGTTGTTCAAGCTCCTCGTTGGATAGCGGTTTTAGTATATAAACCTGACAACGGGAAAGTAATGGGGTAATCACCTCAAATGAGGGGTTCTCGGTTGTAGCGCCAATTAATGTGAAAACACCTTGCTCTACGACACCAAGCAGTGAGTCCTGTTGTGACTTGCTGAATCTATGTATTTCATCAATAAAAAGAATAGGCGAGGGTGAATTGAAGAATTTTTGCGATTTTGCCTTTTCAATCACTTCCCTAACATCTTTGACCCCCGAACTTATGGCGCTTAGAGTGTAAAAGGGTCTATTTAACTCGTTTGCTATTACCTTAGCCAGAGTTGTTTTTCCTACTCCTGGGGGGCCCCATAGTATGAATGAGGTTATTGTTCCTTTACTTACCATCTCCCGAATAACCCCTTTGCTACCTACAAGATGCTCCTGACCTACATAATCGTTCAGATTACGGGGTCGCATCCTTTCGGCTAAGGGTATTGTCGGCATGGTAAAAATATTTCTACAAAATTAGATAATAATGCCCTTTTAACCGTTCGATTTTTTTAATAAATATTGACATTGAACTCTTTTTGTGCTTTCTTTGCTTAAAAATAAATCTTAAAAAATGGTTATGACGATGTTAAAGAAATCTATCTTTCTGCTTATCAGCCTTATAGCAGGATCACTTTACGCTCAGAAAGATGTTGTTGATTTCTTGAGCGGAAACTTAAACGATGCCCAAAAACTCAGCAAGGCTTACCTTGAACCTTTTGGAAAAAGTTTAGGAACAAGTTTGAACTCAGGGTGGTATAATTCTGCAAAACCTCATGGAATTCTAGGGTTCGACATTACCTTTACTGTTCCAATTACAATTCCCCCAAGTTCCGATAAAACCTTTGACATTTCAAAGTTGAACCTGGAATACTGGCAGGTAAAATCTGGCTCTAGTTCTACCTCGCCAACAGTGGCAGGCAAGAGCGCAAATACCATTTTAACCGATAAAGCAACCGGTTTAAGCGAGTTAAACATGCCCGACGGAGCTAACCTCAAATTTGTTCCTGCCCCTATGATTCAGGTAGCAAAAGGATTACCCTTTCACACCGAGATTGTTGGTCGATTCCTACCAACCATAAACATCTCAAGCGTTGGGAACTTTGGTTTGTGGGGTGTTGGTGTTAAAAACGAATTCAAGGAGTTTATCCCTTTTGTAAAACGTTTGCCCTTCAGCATGTCGGTTCTCTTTGGTTATACACAGTTCACTTCATCGTTCGACATCAATAAGGCACAAAAGCAAAAGCTAAACTTTAAATCATCGGGATATACCGTCCGTTTACTTGCTTCAAAATCCTTACCCATATTAACCGTGTATGGTGGTTTAGGGTACAACCATTCTACAACCGATATTGCGCTTAAGGGAACTTATGAAATTGAAAATGTTGGAACAAAAACCGACCCTATAGCTTTCGACTTTTCCAACAATGGTTTTACTGCAAATATTGGAGTGAGGCTTAAACTAGCCATCCTGGCTTTCCATTTCGATTACTCGCTGGGTGATTATGGAATTTTTAATGCAGGGGTTGGTATTAATTTTCGATGATAAATACCATTAAGTAAAAATGGCCGGGGAACCCCGGCCTTTTTTATTTCTTCTTTGTTTTCTCCACTGGATTTTCATCAATAAAATCGGTTATGTTATGTGCTATTTTCAGAATCTTCACAACCTTTCTGTTTTCATCAAAAATAGGTGAGTAGGTCTCAATAAAGGTATAGGTTTTACCCCCAATCTTAACCTTTGATGTTTCCTTTTTAATCATTCCTTTTCGCAAATCTTGCCAAAACTTTTGGTAGGCATTTTTCTGTTCGGAGGTCATCTCTAGGTTGTCGGCATGGTGAGTTCCAATAATATCTTTCTCTGTTTGCCCGGTTAGTTTCAGGTAGGCTTCGTTTACAGTGATTATGTTGCCATTCAAATCGTACTCAATAACATAACTCGAAGAATGCAAAGCATTGATTAGGCTTTCCATCTCGGCCGACTTGCGAGCCGATTCCTCTTGGGTTGCTTGCAGCTCTTCCATGTTCTGGCGCATCTCTTCCTCCTGCGAAGCAAGCTCCTCCGATTTTATCCTCGACTCTTCGAGTAATTTAGCTGTCCTGATGTTAACTTTTACACTCGATATGGTTGCTCCAAAGCTTTCGCCTATCTTTTCAATAAATTTAATTTTATACTCCTCAATTGGCTCAAACGAAGCTATTTCAATAACTCCGTGAACTTCATCATTTATCTTCATGGGAACAAGGAGCAACACGGTTGGTTCATCCTGACCAAGTCCGGAGGCTATTTTGATATAGCCGTTAGGTATTTCGGTCATGTATATGGTTTCGGCTTCCTGGGCACAGCGCCCTACAAGTCCTCCACCCATTCGAATGACTTTTTCCTCGTGCTTTCGGCGCTCGTAGGCATAGGTTGCCATCAGCTCAAGGTAAATATCGCTAGGATTATCATTATTGATAAGAAATACTGCACCAATGGTAGCATCAACATACTTTGTTAGGTTTCGGATGGTTTCGTATGCAAAGTCGTTTAGGTTGCTGTTATTATGCCTCAATATTTCAGCAAACTTTGCCATGCCCTCGTTATACCATCTATTCTTGTTCTCCTCGGCTTTTCTTTCCTCATCTATCTTTTTAGCATACTCCAAGCTCTTACGCATTTCAAGGAGAGCATCCCCCAAAACGTCGTCGTCGGAAAGCTTTGAGTATTTCGCTTGTAAATTACCTTTGCCAATCTCTCTGGCAAACTGTGAGGTTTTATACAAGCTGTCAATTAAGATGTTAATTGAGGTAGCAATATCCTCAATCTCGTCACCAGTCTTAATATCAATCTTTTTGGTTGGATCAATCTTCCCAAGCGAGAGTTCACCTAGGACTCTTGTTGCCCTAACTAACGGGCTTGTAATGCTATAGGCAATAATCCAAAGCACAATGGCAAGTACAACTAATCCAATTATCATTACTACCCTAACCTGGCTAGTAATTGAGCTTATCTGGTCATTAATTACTTTCTCGGGCACAAAAATGCCAAGGGTCCACCTCTCAGCAGCCTGACCCGCAGTAAAAGAGTTAAAGGTAAGGTAGTACTTGTTTTTGCCCTCTAACACTGTTTCCGAGTATTTCCCATTGGTAATTACGCTATCAATTATTTGTTTCCCGTTGGTTAAAACCGTATCGGCCAGTGCGCCAAGTAAAGTGGAATCGGGATGTGCAACAATAGTACCGTTATTTGAAATTAGGATTGCGTAACTCCCTTCGTAGGGTTTAAGATTTTTTATCATTTCCTGGTAAACCGAGAGTTCAATGTCAAAGCCAAAAAGGGCTGCAAACCTATTGTTAACTACCAAGGGCACGCATACGCTGGTCTCCAATACCCTTTTGTGACTTCCGGCATAGGTGTACCAGTATGGGTCAACCAATGCCTCTTGTTTATCCGTTTTTAACTTGTAGTACAGACTGCTGGTGTTATCGCCAGACTCATTTAATCTTTCAATTATTCGTTTAAGCTCATTGTTTTCCCTCAGGTAGGTGTACCTATCTCTACCGTATGGCTTATCCCATTTCTTATCTATGGCCCAAAGTTCCCAGCTTGCCCAAGCCGACAATAAATCAGGGGTATTTTCCGATATACCTTTGAGTAACCTCAAAGTATTTAGCTTTATATCATCGGTATTTCGTTGCTCAAGGTCATAAAAACTATAGGTCATGGTCCTTGCCAAGGCAAACTGCTTATCAAATTCACCTTTAATTTGAGTAGTATAGGTTTTTGATGTGGCATCAATGTATTCATAAATGTTTTTCCGTGCAAACTTATCAACCCTTTTATTTAAAAAAGCAATGCTTGCCCAAAAAACAATTGCTGTAACCGCCAGTACTGCAATTATCAACTTAACTCTAATATGAATTTTAACCTTCATGGTAAATGTTTTTTGAAGAAAAACAATCAACTTTTAATGTGTGAATATAGCTCTTTTGTAATAAACAAGCAATAATAGGAGTAATTAGTGAGCTTTGATTCTTAAAACAGAAGTTTAATTACCAATATTTATTACATTTGCGTTTGATAATCATTCAAAAATTAAACCTATGAAGTTACTAGAAGGAAAGACTGGCTTGGTTACAGGTGCAGCTCGGGGGATAGGGCGCGCCATTGCAATTGCCTTTGCTCAGCATGGAGCGAATGTAGCTTTTACCGACATTGCTTACGATGACAACATGAAATCGCTTGAGCAAGAGCTAACCGCTTTAGGCGTAAAAGCCAAGGGTTACCCTTCCGATGCCAGCGATTACGATAATTCTCAGAAAATTGTTGATGAAATTGCCAAAGATTTTGGCCAAATCGATATTTTGGTTAACAATGCCGGTATTACACGCGATACCTTACTTATGCGTATGACCGAGGAGCAATGGGATTTAGTGATTAAGGTTAACCTAAAGTCGGTTTTTAACCTTACCAAGGCTGTTCAAAAGTACATGCTTAAGCAGAAAAACGGTTCAATTATTAACATGAGCTCGGTGGTTGGTGTTTCAGGTAATGCCGGACAGGCCAACTATGCAGCGTCAAAGGCTGGAATAATTGGATTTACCAAAGCAGTTGCTCGCGAGTTGGGCTCACGTAACATCCGCTGCAATGCAATTGCTCCCGGATTCATTATCACCAAAATGACCCACAAGCTACCCGACGAGGTTCGCGAGGATTGGATAAGGAAAATACCCCTTCAGCGCGGCGGAACTCCTGAGGATGTAGCCAACGTATGCGTATTCCTAGGCTCCGACCTGTCGTCGTACGTTAGCGGACAGGTTATTAACGTTTGTGGTGCAATGAATACCTAGCAGGTAATAGTATTATAAACCAAGTTGAAGGCAGGCATACTCAATACTTAAACTGCTTGTTTTCAACTTGTTTATTTTATGAAATGCCAATACAATATAAAAAGTATATGTGGATAAAGAAGTTTAAATGGTTAGTATTACTTTTCCAGTTAACATCTTGTATATCATACAAGTATATCGATATAGAGTTTTACGATTTACCCCAAAAAACGATCGCTGAACCGGGTGATAACCTGCTAGTGGTTGAAAATCTTCACATACGAAATACCGATACCCCCATTCGAGAACTTGATTGGGCTTTGGATAGCGTTGCCTCAAACGAAGCAACCGATGCCCTCATAAGCTTATTAAAAACTTCTCCGTGGTACTCTGGTATTAGCCTTTTTAAACATATTTATTACCGTTACGATTCCTCAAGGGTTGTTCGTCCCCTCTCCTGGCAAGTAATTGATAGCCTCAGCAATGTTTACAATAGTAAAATGATCGTGTCGCTTGAGTACCTAAAGGTTCGTCCGTACTATGATACATACCCTTTGTGGCGTGGCGATTTTAAGGAATACTACGGATTCATTCAGGTATCCAGCTATACCTATTGGCGCATTTACAATGTTGAAACAAGAAAGATTAATTTAGGCCAGCTACTTACCGATACTCTTTTATGGGAAAAAAACGATTGGATTGAGGTTACACCCGGCAACCAGCTTCCGGGGATATTTGAGGCTTGTGCATTTGCTGGGGCCGATGCCGGAGAGCAATTCGCACGGCTCATTGCTCCTCAATGGCAGAAAGATAGTCGAGCAATTTATGTTCCCAACGCTAACAAGGAGATGAACAGGGCACACCAGCTGGCTATGCTTGGAAACTGGTTAGATGCTGCCGCCGTTTGGCAAAGGTTATCTTCATCAACCAGTAAGGAATTAGCTGCACAAGCAGCATTCAACATGGCCCTTGCCAACGAGATGCTGGGCAGATTCCAGCTAGCCATTGAATGGCTCGACTACGCAAAATCTAAATACCCTCACCTTAAGTTTCTGAAAGAGTATAGGGATATCTTGCAGCATCGAATAGAGAATAACAAATCTCAAAAGTAAGTTTAATATTCTAAAACTACCTGTAAAGTAGAAAGTATTATGTTTCACTATATCAACTAATTATAATTTATTTTTATTTCTATCTCATTACCTGTTTTGCGAATTGTAATGTAATTGATATTTTTGCAGCGGTAATAATGCCTCTTTAGCTCAGTTGGTTAGAGCGGCGGTTTCGTAAACCGCAGGTCGCGGGTTCAAGTCCCGTGAGAGGCTCTGGTAGGACAGGGCAACCTGTCTTTTTTATAGAGCGGGACAATACGTGAGAGCATCAATACTAACCATAGGCAATGAGCTGCTTATCGGTCAGGTTATCGATACCAATTCGGCCTGGTTGGCCGATAACCTTACCAGGCTTGGATTTGAGGTAATTAAAATCCTTAGCATCCCCGATAGTTCTCATGCAATAGCCCAAGCTGTTAACGAACTAATGCTCCAGTCGGACTTAGTCATTTCCACCGGCGGGTTAGGCCCTACAAGTGACGACAGAACAAAGCCAACGCTATGTGACCTATTTGGTGGTCATCTCGTGCTTCATGAACCCTCCCTAAGCCTAATTGACCAGCTTTTTCGCAACCGTGGCCTTCCACTAACTGAGACCAATAAGAACCAAGCATTAATTCCCTCTTCGTGCACACCAATTCTCAACTACCATGGAACGGCTCCCGGAATGATATTCAGGAAAGGCAATTGCTATCTTGTTTCGCTTCCTGGAGTTCCATTTGAAATGATGAATATGTTTACCGAGGGGGTTCGGCCATTTATCGAGCAAAATTTTTCCCTTCCTGCAATAGTTCAGCTAACCGTCAACACCTTTGGAATTCCTGAATCGTTCCTTTCCGATAAATTAAGTGACTTTGAAAAATATCTAGAAGCAAATAGTATTACGTTAGCCTATTTGCCAAGCCCTTCGGGAATCAGGTTACGTCTTAATGCAACTGGTAACGATAGGAGTAGGTTAAGCAGCTTGTTGGATTTGGCGGTCAATGAACTTAAGGGCTTGATAGGAGAAAATATTTTTGGTTTCAATGACGAAACTCTGCCCTCAGTAGTATCGCAAAAACTTAGGGGAAAAAATGCAACCTTAGCAGTGGCCGAAAGCTGTACAGGTGGCTATATTTCTCATTTAATAACTCAGCTACCCGGCAGCTCCGATATATTCAAGGGAGGAATAGTTGCATACTCAAACGAGACTAAACAAAGTTTGCTTGGGGTAAACCATGAACTGCTCATCAACCATGGCGCGGTTAGCAAGCCTGTTGTTGAGGCCATGCTCGAGGGTGCGCTAAGGGTTTTTCAGTGTGACTATGCCATAGCTGTGTCCGGCATTGCCGGGCCAACAGGTGCATCTACCGGTAAGCCTGTGGGCACCACCTGGATTGGCGTTGCATCAAGGGAAACGCAAAAAGTAGAGCTGCATACTTTTGGTAATCTCAGAGAGGTTAACATTCAACGCGCGGCATACACGGTTCTTTTTCTGCTCCTAAAACTATTGAAATAGATTAGTGTGTTGGTTTAAATAAACCATGTAAATATTTATCATTGTGCGATATATGTATAATGTTAATTATCAATAAAATTGTAAAGTAATCTATGTAAAGGTAATTTTCAGTAATTTTTTATCAAAATATTTGAATAATTCATAAATAATGACGTAATTTGCGACCTGTTTCGAAAAAAGTAAAAACGGTAAAATATACAGCGATGTCAAGAGTTTGTGAGTTAACCGGAAAAAGAGTAATGGTGGGAAACAACGTTTCGCACTCAAAGAGAAGGAGCAAACGCAGATTCCTGCCTAACCTTAAAACCAAAAGGTTATTCCTTGAAAGTGAAAACCGTTGGGTTACCCTTAGGCTTAGCACTTCAGCTATGAGAACCATTGATAAGCATGGTTTAGATAATGCCCTGAAGAAATTTGCTAAGAAAGGTCACATTTAATCTTTTAAAAAAGTATAGCAATGGCAAAGAAAGGTAATAGAGTTCAGGTTATTCTGGAATGTACCGAGCATAAGGATAGTGGTTTACCTGGTACTTCAAGGTATGTTACCACTAAGAATAAGAAGAATACACCCGATAGGCTTGAGCGTCGCAAGTACAACCCGATTCTCAAGAGGGTAACACTTCATCGTGAAATTAAATAATACTTTTTAGATATGGCAAAGAAAGTAGTTGCTTCGATTCAAAAAGCTACGAAAGATCGTGTAAAGTGCATTAAAATGGTACGTTCTCCCAAAACGGGAGCTTACACCTTCAAGGAAGAAATCATGGATAAATCCGAATCGGCCGAGTTCTTCAAACAGAAATAGTTTTCTGCATTATATCAGACAAATAAAAGCTTTTCGGTTATTCGGAAAGCTTTTATTGTTATTTTAGCGCCTGAAAAATCGTATTGGTATGGGTATTCTTAACATTTTTAGCTCTGACAACAAGGACGAATCAAATAGCTCGCTCGATCAGGGATTGGCTAAAACAAAGGAAAATCTTTTCAAAAGGATTTCCAGGGCTGTAGCAGGTAAGTCGAAGGTTGATGATGAGGTTCTTGACGAGCTGGAGGAGAGCCTTATTGCTGCCGACGTTGGCGTAGAAACAACCCTGCGCATAATTGAGCGTATCCAAAAACGGGCAGCAGAGGAAAAGTATTTAAATACATCGGAATTGAACTACATCCTGAAATACGAAATACTTGGACTACTCGCCGAAAATACTTCCAAAAATCAGGCTGACCCTAATAACATTCCTAAACCCTATGTGATTATGGTGGTTGGCGTCAACGGTGTAGGGAAAACAACCACCATTGGCAAGTTAGCCTACATGTTCAAGAGTCAAGGTAAAAAGGTGCTTTTAGGTGCTGCCGACACCTTCAGGGCAGCAGCCGTAGAGCAGCTTTCCATTTGGGCCGATAGGGTTGATGTTCCTATTGTCAAACAGCAAATGGGAGCTGACCCCGCCGCAGTTGCTTTCGATACCCTTAGCTCGGCCAAATCGAACGACGTTGATGTTGTAATTATCGATACCGCCGGCCGTCTTCACAATAAAGTCAATCTAATGAACGAGCTTTCCAAAATCCGTAGGGTAATGCAGAAGGTCATCCCCGATGCCCCACACGAGGTGCTCCTTGTTCTCGATGGATCAACCGGACAGAATGCCTTTGCGCAAGCTCGTGAGTTTACCTTGGCTACCGATGTTACTGCCATTGCCCTTACAAAGCTCGATGGAACCGCAAAGGGTGGTGTTGTGCTTGGCATTTCCGACCAATTTAAAATACCCGTAAAGTACATTGGGGTAGGTGAAAAAATGACTGATTTACAGATTTTCGATCGGGTAGCTTTTGTTGAATCGCTTTTCCGTAACGTTTAACTTTAGATGGCAAAAAAAGTAAATGTGGTTACTTTGGGGTGCTCAAAAAACGTTGTGGACTCCGAGGTGCTGATGCATCAGCTCGATAAAGGGGGATGGGAGATTGTTCACAACTCGAACGATCCATCGGCAAGGGTTGTTGTAATTAACACGTGCGGTTTTATTGGCGATGCCAAGGAGGAGTCCGTTGAAACCATTCTTGGCTTTGTCGATGCCAAAGGTAAAGGGCTTATCGATAAGATTTACGTCATGGGATGCCTTTCGCAACGCTACCGCAATGAGCTGGAAGCTGAAATTCCCGAGGTCGATGGCTTTTTTGGGGTATCCGATTTACCTCGGATTGTTCCCGAACTCAATGTAACCTATAATGAATCGGAAGTAAACAGGCGTTGGCTAACAACCCCAAAGCATTACGCATTCCTAAAAATTTCAGAGGGATGTAACTGGGGCTGTTCCTTTTGTGCCATTCCCCTTATTAGGGGTAAACATGTTTCCCGACCTATCGAATCGCTGATAGACGAGACAACGAAACTTGCTAATCAAGGTGTTAAGGAGCTAATTGTAATTGCCCAGGACACTACCTATTACGGATTTGACATATATGGCGAGCGCCGAATTACTCAACTCCTCAATAGCCTTAGCCAGATTGACGGTATTGAATGGATTAGGCTGCACTACGCCTATCCATCGGCTTTCCCTGATGATTTGATTGCCGAGATTAATTCGAACCCTAAAATTTGCAAGTATATCGATATTCCCTTGCAGCACATTAATACGCAGGTGCTAAAAATGATGCGTAGGGGAATAAACAGAGAGCAAACCATTGATTTAATTGAGAAGATAAGAAAGAATATCCCCGAAATTGCTATCCGAACCACTTTTCTGGTTGGCCATCCAGGGGAAACCCTTGAAGCCTACAATGAACTGGTTGACTTTGTTAAGGATTACCAGTTCGATAGGGTAGGTGCATTTGCATATTCCGAGGAGGAAGGAACCTATGCTGCACAAAAATTTACGGACTCCATATCCAATGAAGAGAAAACACGTAGAGTTGATAAGCTAATGGAGATCCAACAAATGGTGTCGCTAGAGCTAAATCAGCAGAGAGTTTGGCGTACCTTTAAAGTTATAATTGATGCCGTTGAGGGCCATTACGCTGTTTGCCGAACGGAATTCGATTCACCTGAGGTGGATCAGGAGGTTCTGGTAAAGCTTAATGGTAACAATGTAAAACCCGGTGAGTTTCATACAGTGCGTATTGTTGAGGCCCAGGAATACGACTTATTCGGTGAGTTTGTATAAAAAATAAAGGTCGTTAATAACGACTTTTATATCAATGCATTAATTTAATTATTAAACTAACTCCTTTAAGACATTAATTGCGGCATCGTAATTAGGTTCCTGTGCTATTTCTGGTACGTACTCCACGTATTTTATTGTGTCATCCTTATCGATTATCACACGGGCAAGTAGCCTTAATTCCTTTTCAGAAAACCATAGTTTGTCCCGAACTCAATGCCTCGATGATCCGAAAGGGTAACTAAATTAGTAATTCCTTCAGCTTCACAAAAACGTTTAAGCGCAAAAGGTAGGTCGTTCGAAATAACTAAAATACAACCTTATCACCGAATTCCGATGCGGTTTTATTGAATTTGTGATTCTGAACTGAGCATACGCTGGTGTCAATGGATGGAAAAACGGAAATAAGTTTAACTTTCCCCTTAAAATCGCTCATCTTTATAGGCTTTAGGGAATTGTCGAGTGCTATGAATTCCAAGGCCTTATCACCTGCTTTAACCTGTTCACCTGCTAGGGTTACAGGTTTGCCGCCAAATGTTACCGCTCTCATAATTCTATTAGGTTTAACTACTTTGTTGGTGGAAAGTTCAAAAAAAGAGACGCACCCATTACTGTGCGTCTCAACGCTATAAATTAATTTATTACTCTTCATCAGCGTTGGCAACCTCCTCTTCAGCTTTAGCTGTCCGAATGGTGATTTCGTCATTCTTCTTGCTGTAGCCAACCAGAAATACCGCACCTGGTTTTGCATCGCTCTTTATTAGGGCCTCAGCAAGAGGGTCCTCCAGGTACTTTTGAATGGCTCGCTTTAGGGGACGAGCGCCATACTGAACATCATATCCCTTTTCCGTGATGAAATCCTTAGCTGCAGTCGAAATCTTAATGGTATAGCCCAAACCGGCAACCCTATCGAATAGCCCTTTAAGCTCAATATCTATAATTTTATGTATATCGCTCTTGATAAGCGAATTGAACATAACAATATCATCAATTCGGTTCAAGAATTCTGGAGCAAAAGCTTTTTTCAGTGCCTTTTGGATTATACTTTTCTCGTAATCGCTTTTTGCCTCCGACTTAGCTTTAGTAGCAAAACCTACACCCTGTCCAAACTCTTTTAAATCACGGGTTCCAATGTTGGAGGTCATTATTATTATGGTATTCTTGAAATCAACCCGGCGTCCTAAGCTATCGGTTAACTGCCCCTCGTCCAGAACCTGCAGAAGGATATGGAACACATCGGGGTGTGCTTTTTCAACCTCATCGAGCAACACTACCGAGTAGGGCTTGCGGCGAACTTTTTCGGTGAGCTGACCTCCTTCCTCATAGCCTATGTATCCCGGAGGTGCACCTACAAGTCGCGACACGGAGAATTTCTCCATGTATTCACTCATGTCAATGCGTATAAGGTTATCGGTAGTATCGAAAAGATATTTTGCCAGAACCTTAGCAAGTAGGGTTTTACCAACTCCTGTGGGCCCAAGGAAAATGAACGAACCTATGGGGCGGTTTGGATCCTTTAGCCCGACACGGTTACGCTGAATAGCCTTAACAATCTTGTCAATAGCCTCGTCCTGGCCAATCACCGAGCGTTTTAGCTCATCGGCCATCTTAAGTAGGCGTGCTCCTTCAGCCTGAGCAATACGCTGAACGGGAACTCCAGTCATCATGGCAACAACTTCGGCTACCTTTTCGGCATCTACAGTTTCGCGATGCTTAGTTAACTCTTTCTCCCATCTAGCTTGCTCAGCTTCAAGCTGTTCAATAAGCTTTTTCTCGTTATCACGATACTTTGCCGCTAGCTCAAACATCTGGTTCTTGACTGCCTTGATCTTTTCCTTTTTGGTCTCCTCAATGAGTTTTTCCAACTTGAGAATGCTATTGGGAACCTTTATGTTTGAGATATGTACACGTGAACCGGCCTCGTCAAGCGCATCAATTGCCTTGTCGGGTAAATGCCTGTCGCTGATATATCGCATGGTAAGCTTCACGCATGCCTCAATGGCATCGGGGGTATAAGTAACGTTATGGTGCTCCTCGTACCTCTCCTTAATGTTATTGAGTATTTCAATCGTCTCTTCAGGCGTTGTGGGTTCTACCATCACCTTTTGGAAACGACGCTCCAGCGCTCCATCCTTCTCAATGTGCTCACGATATTCGTCAAGGGTGGTAGCCCCAATGCATTGGAGTTCGCCACGGGCAAGAGCAGGCTTAAGCATGTTAGCGGCGTCAAGTGAACCAGTGGCACCACCAGCTCCTACAATCGTATGAATCTCATCAACGAAAAGTATGATGTTGGGACTTCGGGTAAGTTCATTTAGAATAGCCTTCATGCGCTCCTCAAACTGTCCGCGATACTTAGTGCCAGCTACAATTGAGGCTAAATCGAGTGCAATTACACGTTTGTTGAACAGCACGCGCGACACCTTCTTTTTGACTATGCGCAACGCTAGCCCCTCGGCAATTGCCGATTTCCCAACGCCAGGCTCACCAATAAGGATTGGATTGTTCTTTTTCCTACGGCTCAATATCTGAGCAATGCGTTCAATTTCCCTTTCACGACCAATTATTGGATCTAAACGACCCTCCTCTGCAGCTTTGGTTAAATCGATACCAAAATTGTCAAGCACAGGAGTATCGGACGATTTTGATGAAGATTGACCTGACCGCCCCATGTTCCCAAAAATGCCACCTTCACCTTCATCCTCCTCACTACCGCCGCCGAGAAAATCATCTTTATCACCCGAGTTCTCCACAGTTAAATGTTTACGAACCGTTTCGTAATCAACATCATGTTCTAGAAGCAGTTGAGTAATATAGCTGGTTTCATCCTTTAAGATTGCAAGTAACAGGTGGGCGGTATTGATAGTATCACTTTTGAGCGATCGGGCTTCAAGTATTACTATTTTTAAAACCCTTTCGGTGGATTTGTAAACACTAATGTCATCCGAGTTATCAACAGCTGAATTATTAGCCGCTGACTGTAACAACTGGCTTTCAATTGACTTTTTTAAGTCATTAATATTCAAACCCTCAGAAAGCAGAATATTAATTGCTTCGCCTTCCCCATCGCGAAGAATACCTAAAAAGAGATGATCGGGGGTAATAGCTATATTACCCAACCGGATAGCCTCCTCGCGACTATAGGCTATAACATCCTTGATTTTTTGCGAAAATTTTTGCTCCATAAATGCTTCTCCAAAAACTTGTACTAAAATAGTAGACATAAACGTAACAACAATGCTTTTGTTAATAAATTTAGTATTTTTTTAATAAATAATGAACAACATCATCAACCATTCTTTTTTTTACGTATAAATAGCTATCTTAGTACGTTATTTTTAAAGTAAAAAATGACTTTTTAAGCTATTATTATATGTCTGAGGGTGAAAGGATTATACAGATCAACATTGAGGAGGAAATGAAATCATCGTACATTGACTATTCAATGTCGGTGATAGTATCGAGAGCATTACCCGATGTTCGCGACGGGTTAAAACCCGTTCACAGGAGGGTTCTTTACGGAATGGCCGATTTGGGGCTCAATGCAGGTAAACCATTCAAGAAATCGGCACGTATCGTGGGTGAGGTTTTAGGTAAGTATCACCCTCATGGCGACTCGTCGGTTTATGAGGCAATGGCTCGTATGGCTCAGGATTGGGCAATGCGTTACCCATTGGTCGATGGTCAGGGTAACTTTGGTTCTGTTGACGGCGATAGCCCTGCAGCCATGCGTTACACGGAGGCCAGGCTTACCAAAATTGCAGAGGAAACACTAGCCGACATCGACAAAAATACTGTTGACTTTAAGCCTAACTTCGACGATACCTTGGAAGAGCCCACAGTCCTCCCTACTAAAATCCCCCTTCTTCTGGTTAACGGAACATCGGGCATTGCCGTAGGAATGGCCACCAATATGCCTCCCCACAACCTCAGCGAGATTGTTGATGCCATTTGCGCCACAGTTGATAATCCTGAGATTACAATAGATGAATTACTTAAATATGCTAAAGGACCCGATTTTCCAACTGGTGGTATAATATATGGTTATCAGGGAGTTAAGGAAGCATACCTTACCGGAAAGGGTAGGGTAGTGATTCGTTCCAAAACCGAAATTGAACAAACTGATTCCGGCCGGTCCAAGATTATTGTAACAGAAATACCCTATATGGTTAATAAGGCCGAAATGATCAAAAAGATTGCCGACCTTATAAACGAAAAGAAGCTTGAGGGTATCAGCTACATTAACGACGAATCCGATAGACAAGGAACTCGAGTTGTAATAATCCTTAAAAAAGAGGCTGTTGCCAATGTTGTATTAAACAATTTATTTAAGCACTCACAGCTGCAATCCACATTTGCTATCAACAACATAGCTTTGGTGGATGGGCGCCCCAGGCAACTTAACCTGAAGGACTTAATAGTACAGTTCATTAAGCACAGGCATAACATTATCCTCCGCCGTACCCGGTTTGAACTCGATGAAGCTCAAAAGCGGGCCCACATACTTGAAGGATTGCTAATAGCCATTGACCATATCGATGAGGTGATTAGCCTCATACGCGCTGCATCTTCGCCCACCGAGGCCAAGAAAAAGTTGATGGAAAGGTTTGGTCTTAGTGAAGTTCAAGCCCAAGCAATCATCGATATGCGCTTAAGGAGTCTTACCGGACTTGAGCGCGAAAAGGTTAAGCAGGAGTATGAGGATCTGCTAAAGCAAATTGCTTACCTCAAGCAGATTCTTGAGGATGAACCCCTTCAGAAAAAAATCATCAAGGATGAGATGATCGAAATGAAGGAAAAGTATGGCGATAATCGTAAAACTGAGATTGTGCCTGATGCTGAGGAGTTTAACCCCGAAGATTTTTATGCCGACGAGGAGGTGGTTATCACCATTTCCCGCATGGGTTATATCAAGCGTACCCCACTATATGAGTACAAGCTTCAATCCAGGGGAGGAGTAGGCTCAAAAGGAAGCACCACCCGCGATGAGGATTTCATTGAGCATATCTATGTAGCATCCATGCATAACACCATGCTTTTCTTCACTGAAAAAGGCAAGTGTTACTGGTTAAAAGTTTATGAAATACCTGAAGGGAATAAGGCATCAAAGGGTAGGGCTATACAGAACCTTATCAACATTGAGAACGACGACACAATACGAGCATACATTAATGTTAAAACATTAACAAATCCTGATTACCTTAATAATAACTTTATTGTGCTATGCACCAAGAATGGCATAATTAAAAAGACATCGCTAAAGGCATATAGCCGTCCCCGACAGAGTGGGGTCATAGCAATTACCATCAAAGAGGGCGATCAGCTTATTGAAGCATGCCTAACCAATGGAAACAAGCAAATAATACTCGCTGCTCGCAATGGGAAGGCCATACGTTTTCACGAAAAACTTATACGTCCAATAGGCAGAATTGGAAGCGGGGTTAGGGGAATGAACCTAGCCCAGGGCGATTCCATTGTTGGCATGATTTGTGTTGAAGAAAATGAAAACAAGGATATACTGGTTGTGGCTGAAAATGGTTATGGCAAGCGTTCAAAACTTGACGATTACCGGGTAACCGGAAGAGGTGGGAAAGGGGTAAAAACCATTACGATAACACCTAAAACAGGTAAACTTATCAGCATTAAAGCCGTTGACGACAACAACGATATTATGATTATAAACAAAAGTGGGTTAACCATCCGATTGAGCGTCAAGGAACTTCGAGTTATTGGTAGAACGGCACAAGGGGTTAAACTTATCAACCTAAGGAAAAACGATTCCATTGCTGCCATAACCAATGTAGAGGCAAGCGATGTAGAAAATGATTATCAACAAGAAACCATTGATAACGAAGAATCAGTAAACGAGTAACTTAAATTAACAATTATCTTATGAAACGACTAACAATTTTAATTTCAATGCTATTTGCTGCTGTAATGGTAACAGCGCAAACCAGCAAGGAAATCAATTTCGATCAGTACGCCAAAAAGGTTGAAAAAAGCAACGCCGAAATCCAGAATCCTAAAAAGAATACCAAGGAGGCCACATGGATAAAAAGGGGAGAACTCATGATGGATCTTTTTGATGCCCAAATCCTTAGGGCATACATTGGTATGGATCCAAATACCTTCATGCTTGTTGTAGGAAAACCCATTCAACAGGAAAAAATTGAAGTTGATGGGGTTCTACTCGATAAGTATGTTATGGAAAGGGTGAACTTCTACTTTAGCAACGACCAGCTTGAGCGCTGGGAGGTTACTAAGCCTGTTGTTGAAAAACCATTGGATTTAGCCCTTGAAAGTTTCCTGAATGCAATTGAGATCGACACCAAGGGTAAAAGCACCAAGAAATTACAGGAAAACCTTGTAAAACTAAAAGGACTTTACGTTAACGAAGGTTCAAACCAGTATACTCTAAAAGATTATAAGGGTGCCTTTGAATCCTTCAAAAAGGTTATAGAGATTGGCAAGCTTCCAATACTAAACCAAAGCGATACCGCTATTTTCTATTATGCCGGCTTATCGGCTCAACTTGCCGGATTACTTGAGGAATCAATTCCATACTACCAGAAATCCATTGAACTTGGCTTTGCCAACGATGGTGCTGTTTACTTTAATATTTTCGATGCCTATAAGAACCTGAATAAAGGCGATGAGGGTTTAAAATACCTTGAGGAAGGATTCATAAAATACCCCAAAAACACTAACGTATTATTCTCTCTAATTTCTTACTATATCGACAAACAGGAAGATCCTACCAAGATTCTTGTGTATATCGATAAGGCAATTGAAACCGAACCTAATAACTCATCGCTTTACTTTGCAAAGGGAACATTGTACGATAGACTCGGGGATAACGAAAACTCCCTTGAAGCTTATAAGAAGGCAATCGAAATTGACCCTAATTTCTTTGATGCGTACTACAATATTGGAGCACTTTACTTCAATAAAGGTGTAAAATACATTGAGGAAGCCAATAAGGTTCCTGCTCGTGAACTCGATAAATACGATGCTCTAATGGAAAAGGCTAATGCAGAATTTAAGAACTCAATGCCGTACATGGAGCAAGCCTTTAAAGTAAACCCCAATAGCAAGGAAGCCGTAGAAGCGTTGAAAAATATTTATTTCCGTTTCCGAAACGAAAGCCAGGAAATGATGGATAAGTACAACGAGTTTAACGAGAAATCAAAGCAAATGTAATTAAATGCAATACTAGTAAAGCCCCAAAGTGGGGCTTTACTTTACCAAACAATATTTAACATAATATTAATTATATGACTTTTATTTGAGTGCTTCGGGAGTCCAGTTTTTAAGGAAACTCATAACTTTCTTACGGTCGTAACCTTCGCCTGACTCAAGCAAACCGGAATCCTGAGTATGGATTCTGTTCCCATTTGAATCTAAAATAACAAGTACTGGAAAACCAAAACGTTGTGGCTTATCAAACTTTTCAAGTATATCTAAATTTTTATTTTCCTTGCTATAGTTGACCTTAACCACAACATAATTGTTATAGAGAATTTCGGATAAAGTAGAATCTGCATTCAGAAAATTATGGAGTTTAACGCACCAGGGACACCAATTACCTCCAATCTGGATAAAGATATGCTTGTTTTCCTGATTCGCTTTGCTTATTGCCTTGGCAATTTCAGTTTTAGCATCGGCATTGGGGTTGTATATATTGACCTGGCTGTAAGTCGTCAATCCAAATAAAACAAGTAAATTTAGTAGCAATAATCGTTTCATAGTTAATATTTTTAGGACACTCAAAGGTATTAATATCTTGAAAAAAGTTAATCAAATACTAGTTAGCTGCATTTAACCCAAATCCGTCAAGTGTAAAAACCAATTGACGGATCGACTAACAAAATCGATTCATTCCGAAAGTTCGGAATGAAAGATTTTGATAAATCGGGGTTACCTCCAATAAGTCAATAGATACAAATTGTATGCATATTTCTTGTGTTTCTATTGAATGATCTCGGTTTAGTTTATATAACTTTCTGATATTGTGTTAAATAATGTTTTTAAAAAAAATATTCACAACACCCCTTGCAATTTCGTTTTTTGCACTATAATTGCGGAAAATTTTAAGCGATTTATGAGTAAGAAAAGAGCAGCAGTAAGTCTTAGAAATTTATCTCCTGAGCTTTTAAAGATATTCAAGGAAAGGTACCTTCATGGATATCAGGACTTTGTTTTCAAGGTTGAGAAGCCCAATGGTGATTTTTTTCATGCTGTAACCCTTGAAACCGAAGAAGCAATTTACCTGGTAAAGGTTCCAGTAAAAATTGACACGAAGATAAAGGACGAGGATGAGGAGAAGGACTTTTTTGGGGGTTTAGCCGACGACACCATTGGAACAGAGGGCGATGAATTCCCTGAAGATATTAGCGATGAGGAACCCGCTGAGGAGATGGCCGACGAGTAATTTTCTCAATTAAGCTACACCGGGACGATTTCGAGCTGAGGTCGTCCTTTCTTGTACCCTAAAACCCTGCAGCTAATGCTTTTCCCTATACCATATGTGGAGGCATCTTCAATTTGTACACCGCATTTCATGCCAAATCTATCATATACTGCTGCAACCTTCCCCTTATCAAGTTCTTGGCTATAATCCTCTTCTATTGCAGCGATTTCAAATTGATATACCCCACCCACCTTATAGAAAGGATGCTCTGGGTCAACCATCAAAAATCCCTTGGAATCGGTGCCCCTATACCTGGCAATAATCGGAATGCCCTCTTTAAAACCGTAGTGCTTATAGTGCTTTACCTTTAGCAAGGCAATGCATTTCGATGTGGCTTTAAGGAGGTAATACTCCTCGCTCTGGATAACCACTACCTTGCTTAAAGAAAGCAGTATCTCCAGTCCAATACTAAAGGTATCGGGACAAATGTCCCATTTAGCCCTTGCCGATAAAATAGGAACACCTTTTTTAATTCCAAGCACTTTCAGGGTTACCTCTGCTTGTCCTGTACCAATAGTCCCTTTTGGGACTAAAACTTCAATCTCATTATCAAAAATATCGCATACAGTTAAATTCTGAGCCTCTTCAAACACCGAATGGGTTATCTGCTTTATCCTAAAAGAATACGTACCACCAATCCTATAAACCGGATGCGCAGGCTCAATAAAAATTTGTCCCGTGCAGTTTATCTTATCTACCCGGCACTTAATGTTTGAGTTCACTGAGATATTGTATTTAACATAAAATTGGCAGGGTAAAAGCAATTTCTTTCCCGATTCATGGGTAAGAACGAATTGCTTGCCACTACCAGGCAAATCAATTACCTTGGTAACCGTAAAACTGTACCACTCCCCTTCACTAAACATGTAAAACCCTTATTAAAAAGAAAATTAGATTACGCTTATTGATGCAACAGGTAAATCAACAGAAACTAAACATAAAATATGGGCTAAAAATTACATCATTGCCATTTATCTATTTAGTTACCAATACGTTTTCACCCTGAAAAACCTCCCCTATCACCATTGAGTATCTTAAACCATGACCATGTAAAAGGCTCAATGCCTCATCTACTCTTTCCGGGCTAACGCCCATGAGTATTCCACCTGACGTTTGGGCGTCGCACATGAGCATTTTTGCATTGTAGTCAACACCGGAATCAACGTGCAAATGGTTCCCAACATACTCAAGGTTGCGGAAGGCGGCTCCAGGAATACAACCCTCATCTACCAGTTTATAGGCCTCAGGCAGCAAAGGGATTTTACTGGAGTAAAGATTAATGCCAACGTTGCTTGCTTTTGCCATCTTATATGCATGGCCAATAAGCCCAAATCCGGTAATATCGGTGGCTCCTTTAACCCCCAAGGCTTGCATAACCTGTGCGGCGGTGTTGTTAAGCTGTTTCATCCAGAAAAGGGTTTCGTTGTAGGCAGCCTCGGAAACTATACCTAAACGCCTAGCGGCTACCATCACGCCAGTGCCCAAAGGCTTGGTTAGGATAAGCACATCACGGGGTTGAAGACCAGCATTGGTAATCACTCTATCAGGATGGACTCTACCCACTACGGCTAAACCATACTTTGGCGGGTAGTCGTCGATGGTATGGCCGCCTATCACAATTGTATTTGCCATTTGGGCCACATTTGCCCCACCCTCAAGGATTTGCCTATAGGAAGTTAAAGGAATTTTGCTAGACGGGAACATGGCTACATTTAGTGCAAGGAAAGGTTCGCCTCCCATGGCGTAAACATCGCTTAATGAATTGGTTGCGGCAATTTGTCCAAACTCATACGGATCGCTACACACAGGAGGGAAAAAGTCGGTGGTGAGGATTAGTGCTAAATCGTCGTTTACCCGGTAAACCCCAGCGTCGTCGTGGGTGTCAATATCAACTAAGACATTTGGATCATTCGCCTTGGGCAGGGTAAGCAAAATGGATTCGAGCACCGAAGCTGGGATTTTTGCTGAACACCCACCATATTCCACTGTAGTTAACAAGTCAAAATCGGCGTTCATATATGTACCTTTACCTTGTTAAAAAAAATATTATTTCTTTGTAATTCAGCAACTAATATGTTATTGCTTGAACACAAAACCTCAATGCACATACCACACTCAGAGCTGAACTCCTTAGGGACAGGAACAATCTGGTAACTAATACCTAGCGAACTGATAATTCGTTCTGCCTGCATTACCCTATGTATGCTTTGGAAAAGGAGCAAACATTTACCACTATTTTCGTTCATGGTCAAGTTCTTTCAAAGCGGTGTAAAGGTAATTCAAATCGCCCGGAGTATGATACTTGGAAAGCGAAATCCTTACAGTTCCCTTTGGGAAAGTCCCTAAGGTTTTATGTGCCAGTGGCGCACAGTGCAAGCCACTGCGGGTTTCAATGCCAAAACGTTTAAATAGCTGGTTGGCAAGCTCTGAGGGAGTAAAATAGTTTGATATGATAGAGAACAAGAAGGCTTGACGGTTAAAACTAGCAGAACGTATGAGCTTAAAGGTTTTAAGTTGCGCAATCAGGTCGAGTAATCCCTTGAATGCTTCGGCATTAAAATTGGGCAAAACCTTGGCCGAAAGGGCTCCAAATAGGCCGTAAATTCCTAAAACATTGGGGGTACCTGCCTCAAACCTATCGGGGGTAAAGTGGGGCATTGAAAAGCTATCGGAACGAGAGCCAGTGCCTCCATGCATTAATGGGGTAATTAGTTCAGGGTTACGAACAAAAAGGCACCCTGTGCCGGTTGGGCCCATCAAACCCTTATGTCCGGTTAAGGCCAGCATGTCGATATTCCAGCTATCAGCTTCAATGGGGATGTATCCTGCCGATTGGCTGGCATCGACAAGCAAAGGCACTGCTCCTATCAGGGTTTTTAATTCATCCAAAGGCTGGATAATACCATTTACATTGCTAACATGGTTAACAATGCATAAATCGTACAATTTCAGATTGAGCTTCCGAATAGCATCAAGGTCGATGAAGCCATCGGAGTGGTGAGGCAAAATATCATAATCAACCCCAAATGTTTGCTGAAGGTGTAAAGCCTGACGGGTAACTGCGTTATGCTCGAGCGGTGAGATAAGTATGCGCTTCTTGGGGTACGAAAATCCTTTAATGGCTAGGTTGAGTGCATGAGTTGAGTTGGAGGTAAAGAAAATATGGGCGGTATGCTTTGTACCTATTAAGTTAGCAAGCATTAAACGTGCGTTTTCAACAACTCGGGATACAGCTATCACCCTGTCGTAAGCGCTACGACCGTAAGTGCCACCACCTTTGAGATAAATATTGATATACTCACTAACTTCAGGTGGTTTAGGATGACTGGTAGCAGAATTATCGAAATAGAAATTCCCCATTATTACGGTTTAACAACATGTATTCCAGAGCTTAACCGTTCCGCGATGTAGAGCATATTTGAGATAGTTCCTACCTCAATTTCTTCCTTTATTCCAAAAAAATCGACACAGGTGCCACAAAGAGTGATATTTACCCCTAGATTATTAAGTTTTACCAGGCTTTGAGCCGTATCGGTTCCTTTTTGGGCAAGGGTAACAGCGCTATTATAGCAAATAATTTCCTGGGGAAGCTTTTCGAGGTTTGGCAGCGAATTCAAAAACCCTTTCATCAGGATTCTCCCCAAATCCTCATTGCCATCACCCATAAAACAACTGGTGAGAGCAATAATGTAGCTGCTGCTCTTGCCCGGAAAACTTACCTCGCAGTACTCCTCTGCCTCTTTCTTAGGATTAAATTCTATACCCTGTGAGTTAATCGTAATGGTAAATACCCCATTCTGCTCATCGATTCCAAAAGGCACCGCATTATCGGTAAGGAAACGGGAAACATTCTGGCATGATGTGGCATTATCAATAATTATCTGAATGGCTTCACCCTTAAGAGTCTCTTTCAGAGCCTTTTTAGTATTGATAAGAGGCTGTGGGCAAAGCTGTCCACGGCAATCGACAATTTTTGTCAAGGTAGTCACATTTAACTAAACTAACTGTTTATTAATTAATGCTTTATTAATTCGTTTAACAATAGCAGGACCCTCGTAGATAAAACCGCTATAAACTTGTAAAAGCGTGGCACCAGCTTCGAGCTTTTCAACAGCATCGGCTGGGGTATGAATTCCACCTACCCCAATTATTGGTTTCGATCCTTTGGTGTAAGCATGAATTAGCCTGATAACCTCGGTAGATCGTTTGGCTAAAGGTTTGCCGCTCAGGCCGCCACTCCCTATCGCCTTTATCTTTTCTTCAGAAATAGACAGGTCACTGCGCAAAGTAGTAGTATTGGTTGCAATATAGCCATCAATACCATGTTTTTCAGCTATTTTTATAGTCTCAAGCAATTGCTCATCGGTAAGATCAGGAGAAACTTTCAGTAAAACGGGTTTATAGGAGATGTAATTCTTTCGTTCGTTGTTTATAGCCTCTAAAAGATTTGCTAAACTGTGGTCGTCCTGAAGGTTACGCAGATCCTTAACATTAGGACAACTTACATTAACGACAATATAATCGACAGATGGGTAAAGGGCTCTAAAGGCTATAAGGTAATCCTCTACAGCTTTTTCGTTTGGGGTTAATGTGTTTTTCCCAATATTGCCACCAATAATTAAATTTTTAGGTCGTCGCTTCCGGGTCAAGTTCAACTTAACATAATCAACGCCTTTATTGTTAAATCCCATTCGGTTGATTAAAGCATTGTCAGCAACTAAGCGGAATAAACGTGGTTTTGAGTTACCGTATTGGGGTTTAGGAGTTGCTGTCCCCACTTCAATAAATGAAAAGCCGAAAGTTGAAAGCTCCTTGTAGCAATCAGCGTTCTTATCGAATCCTGCTGCAAGTCCAACCGGGTTAGAAAAATGGTAGCCAAAAACTTCGCGATTTAGCGAAGGGTGCGATACTGTAAAAAGCTTTGAGCAAAGAATACGCGCACCGGGTAAAGCAAAGACAATTTTAAGCGTTGCTACTACTGATTTATGAGCATATTCAGGATTAAGCAGGAAAAATATTGGTCTGATTAACTTCTTATAAAGCATTTTTTTTGCAAAACTAACAAAAATAGTTAATCGGACTTTGAGGGTGAATATATTTCGAATGTATTATCTGAGTAAATAAAAACTATTTGCTTTACAGATTTGGCTGAAACCGAAATATTCACATCTGTAAACTTCACGACCCTTTGCGTGTCATCTTTTTTTTCGTTGATTTTTGGGGTAAAAGTATCCTCTTTGGGTTTTACGGTCGATGGTGAATAGAAAAGCGACTGCTGAACCGCGACCTTGTACATATTACCCTTTCCGGTTAATAACCAATCAACATTCAACCTAGGGAATTTAAAAGCTAGCTTTTGCATAAAATCGAAACTGGGCTTATTTCTACCCGAAAGGATGTGAGAAATTGCACTGGGTTGCACTTCCAATATTTCGGCTAGCCTAGCTGCAGTTACCTTCTCCTGCTCCATCAGTTTAAGTAAACGCTCATTAACCATGGGTGTTGGGCTTTAATGGCAAAACTCATACTATTCACAAATGTAATTAATAAAAACCACTTATTAAAATACACATGTAAATTTTTATACCAAATAAAAATTTACATGTGTAATTACGGCTTTGTCCGGAAATTATCTTTTGGGTTTAGCAACCCTTATGCGCGAAACAGATCAATGAGAAGAAGTACGCCTATTTAACTAAAATTGGTGCTCGGGGTAACCGTCCCCGTATTCTCGATGACAATTTAAGTAAACCTCCTGATGGGCTAAACACCCAGGCAGTCATACTATGAAACACCCAAGTAAGGTAGCTTGCACAACCGAGCTTGCAAGTTCACCGAAGGTAAACAAAAATGAACAAGCAATGGGGGTAACATCCGCTCGGTAAAGGTTGTTAAAAGCAAGACGGTAGAGTGTTAGTAGTTAAATATATAAATGATTTGTACGGATGATATACCACCACATTTAATAGGATAATCCACCCCTAAAAACCTTAATGCCAAGCCCGCTAGAAGAACAACGTTTGTTCTGGGATGCCCTTTAGCCACGGAGTAATGGGTATCGCCGGTGGGGAATGAGTTTGCATTATGCACCTGCCTCCCTAAAACTTACATATTTAAAAATAAAAATTACTCACATTAAAATAATTAACGATATTATTAAAAATGTCTGCTTGAAATAATTATTATATATAACTGGTAATTAATTATATATAATTACATTTAACTAAATTTTGTTGTAAAACAAACATTAGTTCTTATAATACTTATACAAATAAATTATATAATATTTGCAATAATCTGATATATAGTTATATAACATATGTGTTAACATTAATTTGATATATCAAGCATGTTTGTTGGTAGTGTTTTACCAAATGGTCCTGAAGCTTGCTTTGAGATTTACATCTGTAAACTTATTTGGGTTGCTTTAGTTATTTATAGGATTTGTACGCAAGTTGGGTATTTAATGATGTGGGATAAGAAAGTAACCTATAAAGGAGCTGTATATATGTATTTTATTCAATGAAAAATTCGAGGATAGAACTTAACATAATTAAAAGTAAATTAAACTAAAAAAAGGCAAGCAGATAATCTGTAAGCCGGGTTCTGTACGTTGTTAAACGCTCCTATCATTTATCTGGGATTGTGGTCACCCACAACCTCAAGCGACCTACCCCCTCCGACACCCGGCAAGCGGGAACAGGACGGGCAGCCCTGTTTCGTGAGAAATCGGAGTATACATGGCCTTGCAGCCCATAAGGTGCACGGCATTCCATATCGCTATGGAACCCGGTGAGCTCTTACCTCACCTTTTCACCCTTACCATGCCATAGGCATGGCGGTTATTTTCTGTTGCACTACTATGCCCTCGCGAACATCTTCCGGTTAGGAAGTATGGTGCCCTACGCTGCCCGGACTTTCCTCACCGGTATTGCACGGCGCGATAGGACGGTTATCTGCTTGCCTTTTTAATTGCTTCAAAAAACTCTTTTTTCCTTTTATACTACTTAAGAAATACCATGGTTGCACCAAAACCGTATTCTTTAAATGAGGCATCCTGATACCTAAGGTTTGGGTACTTGCTGTTAAGCAGTTTAGTTATTTCGTACTTTAGCTTCCCGTTGCCTACTCCATGAATAAAAATCATACGTTTAGTGGCAGCGCTTTTCAAACCTCCCTCAAGAGCGGTTTCGAAACGAGCAAGCTGAATTTTCAAGATTTCACCTGGTGTTAAGTCTTTCCAATTGTCTATTAGCTCATGGATGTGAAGGTCAACCTCTTCAATCCCAGGATCTGGTTTCTTAACCTTTTGTGCCTGTGTTGGCTTATCCTTCTGCTTAATGGCCTCGGCAATGGCCTTATCGGTTAAATGACGAATAAACGCCTCGCGCTTTGTACTTGCAATGGAAATGATATAAGCATCGGAATCAAAGAAATCGTTGGATATAAAATTGCCCTTTTTGTAAAACTTTATGGGGGCTAGCTCAATGTCATAGAATTCAGGTTGAAATGGCTTAAATGGGATATTCTTATGGTATATTGCTTGAAGGTTCATTAAAATCAATTTGCTTATATCCTCAGGGGTTAGCTTTTTAACAAGAACCTTTGTATCGGGATGAAGTATTCCTGAGCTAATTGGAGTATGATTATCGTCAATCACATTTGAAAGTACATAGAATACCCTATAGGAGCTTTCGTTAACCAAATACATTTCGAAAGTCGATTGCTGTAGGTTAGATATATTAGAAGGAACAAAAGCAATATCTAACGAGATTTCATCACCAGAGCTATCAGTAAGCCCAGTTTCTTCATCGTTTTGTTTTACGACAGCAGTCTTTGATTTTTTTTTGAGATTTGCTTCAGCAGAATCTTTCGCCTGATCAGGTTTACTCTGCAAAAGTTTATCGGCAGCGGGTTCAACTACAACCAGTTCAGAAATAAGGGCAGGCATATCAAAACCATCGTAGGTTTTGACCAAAGCCGTTCGCTTATCGATGATTCGAATAACCTCGCCCCCCCCAACATCGTTTAAAAAACGAACCTTACACCCTACAGCTACATTCATAATAAAGTTCCTCAGAATTACACAGATATCTATTTAACCCACAAAAATAACTAATTTTGTGGCCTTAAAGTCAAAAAGGAGTATGAAAGTTAAGAAAATAAGTATTACTGCCTATGACTATGAGTTGCCCGACTCAAGGATAGCCAAACATCCTCTTGCGGAGAGGGATTGCTCAAAACTTCTTATATACCAGAATGGTGAAATAACAAATGACACCTTCCATAATGTTGCCCAATACATTACTCCTAAAAGTTTACTTATTCTGAACAACACCAAGGTGGTTAGAGCAAGGTTAAGGTTCAAAAAAGAAAGTGGAGCAACAATTGAAGTATTTTTAATTGAACCCATAGAGCCGAGCGATTATGCCTTATCGTTCTCAAGCAAGGAAAAGGTAGTATGGAAATGCATTGTGGGTAACCTAAAGCGTTGGAAGCAAGGTGAGCTTCAAATGGAAATGGTGGGCAATGGAATGAGGCTTGTGGCAAAACAGCTAAATAGACTAAGCGAAGGCGTAGAAGTTGAGTTTTCATGGAACAACAGTTCAATGTCATTTGCCGAGATTGTTGAAAAATGTGGTACTATGCCCATACCGCCATACCTAAATCGGGAAAGCGAGGATATTGACGGATACCGTTACCAAACCATATACGCAGAGCCCGAAGGATCAGTTGCAGCACCCACTGCTGGTCTTCACTTTACACCAAAGGTTTTTGAAAACTTAAGTAGAATTCATGTTAAACCCCACTACATAACCCTACACGTTGGAGCAGGCACTTTTAAGCCTGTAACATCCGAAACCATTGAGAATCACGAAATGCACACCGAACACTTTTTTGTTAATGTTGATTTAGTAAAGAGACTTTATAATAATAGCGAGCCGGTTGTGTGCGTTGGAACAACTACCTTGAGAACCCTAGAATCGTTATACTGGCTTGGGGTTAAGTTAAAGCTGGGAAAACTTAATGGGAACTTTAATATTTCGCAATGGGAACCCTATGAGTTTGACAAGCAAGTAGAAGCAAAAGAAGCGTATGGGGTGCTATACAAATACATGAAAGATAATGATATTAGGACATTATCGGCATCAACTCAAATAATTACTGCTCCCGGGTACGAAATAAAAACCTGCGATGCTCTAATCACTAACTTTCACCAACCTCGCTCTACCCTTCTTCTACTTGTAGCTGCTGCAGTTGGTAACGATTGGGAAAAAATATACCAATTTGCTTTAGATAATAATTACCGGTTCCTAAGCTATGGCGATAGCAGTCTGCTTCATATAAACAAATCAAAATAGAATGGGATTTTTGCCCACATCGGTAAAAGAAATAAAAGCATTGGGCTGGGAACAGCCCGATATCATAATATTTACAGGTGATGCCTATGTTGATCATCCGGCATTTGGCGCTGCTGTTATTGGGCGTGTGCTGGAAAACGAGGGGTTTAAGGTTGCTATTGTACCCCAACCCAACTGGCGTGATGACCTGCGTGATTTTAAAAAACTTGGAGAGCCAAGGCTTTTCTTTGCCGTTACTGCCGGTAATATGGACTCCATGGTAAACCACTATACTGCCGCAAAAAGATTAAGGAGCGATGATGCCTATACCCCCGATGGCAAAGCTGGTTTTAGGCCCGATTATGCCTCAGTTGTCTACTCGCAAATAATTAAAAAACTGTATGCGAATACCCCTTTAGTGATTGGCGGCGTAGAGGCATCGCTACGCAGGCTTACGCACTACGACTACTGGTCGGATTCGCTTAAACCAAGCATTCTTGTTGACAGCAAGGCTGATATTTTAGTTTATGGCATGGGTGAAAAAGCCATTGTTGAAATTGCGAATGGCTTAAACAATAGTGTATCTTTAGAAGCCTTACGAAAAATTCCACAAACTGCATATATTGACACCAATATAGAAAAATATCGAAAAAGCAACGATGCCCAAATCCTTTATTCATACGATGAGTGCGTTTCCGACAGATTAAAGTTTGCTGCAAACTTTAAAGTAATAGAGCAGGAATCGAACAGGATTAATTGCAAGTTTCTCATTGAACCTATAGGAAGAAGCGGTGTAGTTGTTAACCCACCGTTTAAACCTGCCACAACGGAAGAGATAGATAGCTGGTATAACCTACCCTATACTAGGCTACCACATCCACGGTATAAGGGTAAGACAATACCTGCCTGGGAGATGATAAAGTATTCGGTTAATATTCATCGTGGATGTTTTGGGGGATGTAGTTTCTGCACCATATCGGCACATCAGGGGCGTTTTATTTCATCGCGTTCAGAGCAATCTATTCTGAAGGAGATAGAGGAAATAAAGAAACTTCCGGGTTTTGCAGGCTACCTAAGCGACCTAGGGGGGCCATCGGCTAATATGTATGGGATGGTTCCAAAGGATTTAAGCATTTGCGCCAAGTGCAAACGGCCATCGTGTATCTACCCGAATATATGTAAAAATCTGAATTCGAGTCACGAACGAATAAACAATCTTTATAACCAGGTTCGTAAGGTAAAAGGCATAAAGAAAGCGTTTGTTGGTAGTGGTATTCGTTACGATTTATTTATAACCCGGAAAGAAAGTAAGCCTGAAAGGGAGTACTTTGAGAACTTGTTCCGTTACCACGTGTCGGGTCGATTAAAGGTTGCACCTGAACATACATCGGATGTTGTTTTAAGGTTGATGAGAAAGCCAACATTTGAGCTATTTAAACAGCTTAAGCTATGGTTCGATGCTTTGAACGATAAATTTAGACTAAAACAGCAGCTAATACCCTATTTTATATCGAGCCATCCGGGATCAACAGAGCAAGATATGAAGCAGTTAGCCGAAGAGACCCGTAAGTTAAACTTTAAGCTTGAACAGGTTCAAGACTTCACACCCACTCCAATGACACTTGCATCAACCATATATTACACCGGTATAAATCCCTATGCTGGCGAAAAAGTTTATGTAGCCCGAAGTGTTGAAGAAAAGCGCAAACAGCAAAGCTATTTCTTTTGGTATAAGAGCGAGCGGAAAACTCCATTTACCCAAACTAAAAAGCGGCCACCCAAAGGGAAGCCGCCTATTAGCTAAGTGAAATGGTTCAATTACAAAGATGTGCTGATAAGGAACACTGCTGCCAAAGAGATAATGGCATAAAGTTCTGGGAATACAGCGAGGATTAGGGTGTTTACAAACACTTTATGTCCATTACCAATGGCAGTAATACCATTTGCACACACCTGACCCTGACGCAAAGCAGAGAAAAGACCTACAAATCCCATGGCCAAGCCAGCACCAAAAATAGCAGCAGCTTGAGCCCAAGAAATTTCAGGAACGAGGAAATTTTTAAGCATAAAGTAACCGGTAAAACCATAAAGGCCCTGTGTTCCTGAAAGTGCACTAAGAACAAGGAAGTTACCAAAAGCACCAGGTTCCTTTTTTAAAGCGCCAACTGATGCGTTACCAGCAATGGTAACACCATAAGCACTTCCAACACCGGAAAGGATAATCATTATCCCAATTCCTAAGTAAGCAAAAATGATTGGTTCCATAGTTTAAAATTTATTAGGTTATTTAAATTATAAATCGATTTCAAACTTATTGGGCTTCAGCTGTATTCTTGCGGAAGGGATTGTACCCCCTCCCTCCCCCGGTAAATCCAGCATTTTTGTAAAACTCAACAAAAGTCAAACGCATAGGATGGACAAGAGATCCTAAAGCTGACATGAAAATGTTAATGGAATGGCCAATTAGCAATATCAGAATAATAACGATATGCCTGAGCACTGGGGTATCGGGAGCCATGCCAAAGGCAAGGCTGTTAAACACCCCCCCCAGGATGCCGCTACTCAGGCCAAGTGCAAATAAACGAATGTATGATAGCGTATCGCCTAAAAGACCTGTAGCCATGTTGTATGTATCCCAAAGACCAAGTCCAAAATTGAATAAGGGATTTTTACCTGGTGAGTTGAAGAACATGATTCCAATCCCTGCAATACCAATAATTACAAGGTGAATTGGGCTGAAGAGTTTCAAGGAACTCTCTGGGTTTTGGCCTATTAGATAGAAAACAGCCATGCTAAGAATAAGAACAACCCAACTTATGGTTGAAATGGCATGTTTCCATGAAAATTGAATCCATAGGTTGGCAGCCTTAATACACATCCCAAAAAGAATTTGAACAAGGCCAAGGATAAGGGCAAGTTTAAACATCTTATCCTGGTCGAAAAAGTAGGACTTAAAACTATCCAGAGCAGGAATATTTAATTCCACAAGGCTTGCTCCGAACACTGTTCCGGTAAGGGCCCCAAACAAAACGGTTGCCACTCCTAAGAATTGAATTAGAGTAAGAATAGGCTTGAAATCCGGCTTTGCTTTAAACTTATAAATAGACGCGCCTATGAGAAAAATAAGTCCATATCCTGCATCACCCAAACAAAACCCGAAAAAGAGCATAAAGAAAGGAGCAAAAAAAGGTGTTAAGTCAAGTTCAGCATAGGTTGGGAACGCAAAAAGTTTGCTGATTGGCTCAAAAAGCTTTGCAAACTTGTTGTTTCGCAGGAGAATGGGTGCGTTATCGTTCTTACCAGCTTTAGAGGAAATGTATATAACACTTTCAGCATCAAGGGCCTGTTTAACCTTCTCGTTAAGATCTTCGGGAACCCAACCCTCAAGCACCATTATAGTATTATCGGCTTCGGGGATGGCACTTGATTTAACCATCTTAAAATCGAGCTGATTGGTAAGCTCAAGTTGCTCTTTCTTAAGCAAATCGATGTAAAGGGTCAGGAAATCAAGTTCTGTATTAATCTCACCGATACGGATATGGTATCGATGTATTTCCTCATCTTTTTGTTTAACTGAGAACTGAGGCATTCGAACCTCCTGAATATCAGGTGAAATTGGCTCGCCTGCATAATTAACCATAACAAAATAGTAAAGCCCATTGATGTGGTTAACTATCTCAATGGGAAACTCGTTTACCCAGTCCTCATTAAAAACTTTCTCAGGTGCAATGAAAAACCGAATTGATATACCCTTCTCAACAAGGTTGTTTAGCAGCTTTAAATCGAAATTACCCCATGGTTCAACCTCAGCCAATTCCTTTTGTGCCTTTTTGATAGCATTTTCAAACTGTTCACGCTCCCGCTGAAGCAACTCGACACGCGAAACAATTTCATCGGCTGACAGGCTAAGAGTAATCGTTTCGTTAGGGGCAGAGCGGGTTTCAAGGAACTTGATAGTAGTCGATATTTTACCTATCTTGGCAAGAATATCCTTCTCATCCTCGTCAACATTTCGGTTTTCCACGGAAATATCAACTACGCCCAGTTCCTGGAGTTTAAGCAGGAAACTGTCGAAATCGCGGTGATAAACCAGGAAGTTATACTTGTACATCGGTGTTATCATGACTCAACCTCCACGTTTTCGTATCGTTTTTTCACTATTTTCATAGCCGACTTCGAAAGGTTTTCTTCATCCTCGAGGAAACGTTTAATCTTTCGAATAGCATTTTCATAGCCGGGTATTTGAACCTTTTCGTAGAGGTTAACCTTTTGGGTTGTTTTCTTACGCGCATGGTCGAGTAGCCGCATTTTTTCGTGGTAAAAATCGCGCTCTATCCCGATTTCGGCCAATTCCTTAAGAATCTTCACTCCATCGGTATACCAGTATGGGCGTGCAAAAACGCTGTATTCCTTAACACTAAATATAACCTCTTGAAGAACAGGAATTTTTACCCCGGCAATTTTGATAGTTCCAAGCCTAACGTCATCAATTTGAATAAGATTGCGTTCAAACTCACCCCAAAGGCTAACCATATACTCGTAATCCTTGATCCGTTCAGCCAATTGGTCTTCGAGTTCCTGCATCCTATTCTTAGCGCGCTTAACCTCCATGCGCAAAGCCGACTCCTTATTTTTTAGGGTAGGCAAAGCTCTTTGGCGGATTTTAAGCTGTTTGCTGAGCTCGTTAAGCGATGTTTTGTTGAACTGAAACTTAATTGCCATGTTTTTAGCACATTATTAGTTTACAGGCCAGTATTTCTCAACCATTTCGTTCTTGATGGCCACCTCGGTTTTTGAAAAATACTTGGCAAAGAGTTGCCATGCAGTATTGAGCATGGTATCAACCTCTACGTTAACATCAATTGCCAGCAACTTTTCGGAATAGTCGTGGGCAAACTTAAGAGCACGCTCATCGTATTCGGTAAGGTCGAAACCGTTTTCCAACTTGGTTTTTGCATTTGCAGCATCGGCATATAGGCGAACTGCAGCGTTCATTACCTGAGGGTGATCCTCACGGGTTTTCTTACCAATTACAAGCTGTTTCAAACGCGACAGGCTTCGGAACGGGTCAACAATAACCTTACCGGTATCGCTATCGGTACGGAGGAAGAGCTGTCCCTCGGTGATGTAACCGGTATTATCGGGGATAGCATGAGTAATATCGCCACCCGATAGTGTGGTTACGGCAATAATGGTGATAGAACCGCCATCGGGGAACTGAACGGCTTTCTCATAGATTTTAGCAAGGTCAGAATACAAGGAGCCGGGCATGGAGTCCTTTGAAGGGATTTGGTCCATACGGTTCGATACAATACTAAGGGCATCGGCGTAAAGGGTCATGTCGGTAAGGAGCACAAGCACCTTTTCCTTTTTCTCAACCGCAAAATACTCGGCAGCGGTAAGTGCCATATCGGGCACGAGCAAACGTTCAACAGGTGGCTGCTCAGTAGTATTAACAAAGCTGATGATACGGTCGAGCGCACCGGCATTTTCGAAAACATTCTTGAAGAAAAGGAAGTCGTCGTTGGATAACCCCATACCGCCAAGAATGATTTTATCGGCCTGAGCACGGAGAGCAACCATGGCCATAACCTGGTTGAAAGGTTGGTCGGGGTCAGCAAAGAAAGGTATTTTTTGGCCCGTTACCAGTGTATTATTCAGGTCGATCCCTGCAATACCAGTAGCAATAAGTTCCGAGGGTTGTTTACGACGACGCGGGTTAACTGAAGGGCCTCCAATCTCACGGGGTTCACCCTCAATCTCGGAATCGCCGAACATGGGCCGGCCATAGGCATCAAAAAAGCGCCCTGCCAAATCGTCGCCAACTTTAAGTTTTGGGGGTTCGCCAAAGAAAACCACCTCGGCATTGGTAGGGATACCCTCGGTGCCACTAAAAACCTGAAGGGTAACCAGGTCACCCATAATTTTAACAATCTGGGCTAACCGGCCGTGAACCATAGCCAATTCCTCGTTGGCTACACCTTGGGCACGAAGCGATACGGTTGCCTTTGTGATACCCGTTAGTTGGGTGTATATTCTCTGAAAAGCTTTAGTTTCCATTACTTTAACCTTCTTTCGTTAAGAATTGCTTCAAACTCCTTCTCGTAGTTATAGAACTCTTCGGACTGGAACTCAGAGTAGTTCATTTGCTTTAGCACATTGATAATGCGTTTGTAATACGATGCGCATTGTTCAAAACCATCGAAATGGAAGTTTGTATCGCATACCTGCATTACCTTTTCAAGCATGTAACGCTGCCGCTCCAGTGATGTATTGCAATCAATTTTATCAAAAGCATCCTGTTGCAATATAGCAAAGTCGATTATCTCGGCCTTCCAGTAACGATCGTGATAGTCGAGAGGAACGCCATCATCGCCAAGGATGTTGATTTGTTCAAAGGCTTCCCTACCCCGTTGAATGATATTCTTTGCTTTCATCACCATATCAACCCAAGCATGGTTTATGTTCTTATTCAGGTAGTCCTGAATTTCAGGATACTCTAAGTACTTAGAGTAGCTATCCATTGGGTCGATGGCTGGATAACGTTTACTATCGGCACGTTGTTGCGAGAGCGCATAAAAACAGCGGGCAGCCTTTTTTGTTGATTCAGTAACGGGTTCCTTAAGGTTACCGCCTGCGGGCGAAACTGTACCAATAAAAGTAACCGAACCAGTGCTGCCGTTATTGAGGTAAACAAACCCTGCGCGGGCGTAGAAGTTGGCAATAATAGCCGGGAGGTCCATTGGGAATGCATCGGGACCAGGAAGTTCCTCAAGGCGGTTACTCATTTCGCGTAGAGCTTGAGCCCAGCGGGAGGTTGAGTCGGCCAAAAGTAGCACTTTGAGTCCCATGGAGCGGTAATACTCGGCAATAGTCATTGCAGTATAAACCGATGCCTCACGGGCTGCTACCGGCATGTTAGATGTATTACAAATTATGGTTGTTCGTTCCATTAGCTTACGACCTGTACGAGGGTCATCGAGGCGTGGAAACTCGGTAAAAATTTCAACCACCTCGTTGGCACGCTCACCGCAGGCTGCCATAATAATCATATCGGCATTAGCCTGCTTTGCCAGTGCATGCTGTAGCACTGTTTTCCCACAACCAAATGGGCCAGGAATAAAACCAGTACCCCCTTCGGCAATGGGGTTAAGGGTATCCATAACCCTAATTCCCGTTTCAAGGATTTTGAACGGGCGGGGTTTTTCCTTGTAAGCAGTTATAGCCTTCTTTACAGGCCATTTTTGATACATGGTAACGTTATGCTTTTCACCCTTTGAGTCTAGAAGGACTGCAATGGTATCGGACACTTTATACCTACCAGCAGGCACAATTGATTTTACGGTGTACTTGTCGGTAAAGGTGAAAGGCACTATGATTTTGTGTTTAACCCAGTTTTCGGGAACCTCACCAAGCCAGTCGGCTGAACTCACCTGAGCACCGGGCTCAACAAGGGGGGTAAAATCCCATTCCGAGTCGAAATCGAGAGCGTCGGTATAATCGCCTCGCTGAAGGAAAATGCCTTTCATTTTATCTAAGTCGTGCTGAAGCCCATCGTAGTTTTTGGAAAGGAGGCCAGGGCCAAGAGTAACTTCGAGCATATGCCCCTGAAACTCAACAGGAGCACCTACTCTAAGGCCGCGGGTGCTCTCGAACACCTGCACGTAAGCCAATTTCCCAATAACCTTGATAACCTCGGCCATTAGCTTTGTGTCAGCGAGATTTATGAAGCAAATCTCGTTTTGGGCAACCGGGCCATCGACTTCAACAACCACAAGGTTCGAAATAATTCCGGTTACTTTTCCTTGAGTTTTCATTATGTTAATTGTTAATTAATAATCGCTTAAAATTTCTCGGAGAGGTTGTAGGATGATTTAAGATCATCGAAAAGCTTCTTGAATAGTTCCTCACCAGTTTTGGCTTCGAGTTTTAACCAACGGTGAACAATACTGGCACGAACAAAAAAGCCAAGTAGAAAGTTTATATTAAAATAATCCCAGGTGGTTAATTCGAGCGACATATCCCATTTAATCAGGTCGAGTTTACGCTCGCGATCTAAAACATCAGAGATATCAGTGGCCTGGATTAACCTATCGATATAGTCAACTTCGCGCTTGAGGCCGAAATCGGCTGCTTGGCTTTTAGCCAAAACCTCAGTAAGCCAGCTATTGCCAACCAGTTGGGCCGCAGGGTCAATCCCTAGCCTACGGCAGTTAAGTGCGGCGAGCACGTTGTTAAAATCGCGTTGGAAGCTGAACCAATACCGTATAAAGTCGTTGTTTTGGGTAAGGGCAAGGTTGTAGAAAGATTCGAGGAACCTAATTTCAGGAAGTTTTTCCACCTCAAAAATATCCTTAGGCAGCTCGTCCTGGTCAATCAGCTCATCGGCAGAGCGCTGCTTACCCGTATAGCGGTAGTAAAAATCCTGCATGTATTTGGGGAGCAGATGAATATTCTCATCGAGCTCATCAAAAACATATTTCTCAAAGGAACCTAAATCGTTGAACTCAAGTCCACGATTAAGGAGTTTGTTAAGGAAGTTGTCGTTATCGTAGGGTAAATGCAGGAACTCTACCAGGCGGTAGTCGGAAGGGGAAACCTGTTCCTTGACTTCCTGTTTCAAAGAGTTAACGCTGAAATCCTTTCGGTCCTGATCCATGATTAGTTCCGGAAGGCCAGCCACCAGGTAGTAGTAATTTCGCATCATTCTACTTGCCTCCAAAAAGCATTGCAACTATCTTAGGACGCATGAAATCCTTAAAGAGGTTCTCGAAATCAGCCTCTGTAAAGCTAACCACATAGCTTCCATCCTTGGGCCCAATACGGAAGCCATACTTGATACCCCTGTCAACCTGTACTTCAACTTCCTTATTGAGTAAGGCGTGGGTTTTGGAAGAGAAGTGATCGGTAATGGCTTTAGCCATTTCTTCGGGTACCAAAATACGCAGGCTAACGCTATCGGGAGAGTTTGGGTCCCAGCGGTTAATAGCTGTTTCAATTACCTTTTTCACGAAATCGGCATCTTTAAGGGCATCAACCAGAGGGGCTTCGTAAAGTTTTGCTTCAACTAAAGAAACGATTTGCTGTTTGATCCCACTGATAACCTGCTTAGCGGAAAGAGCTACCTCGGTATCGATATTTTTGCGGTAGTCCTCGGCCTCCTTGCGGGCAGCGGCAACAATTCTTTCGGCTTCGGCTTTTGCATCGGCCAAAATGCGGGCAGCATCTTCTTTAGCCTTGGCCACCAACTGCTTAGCCTCGGCCTGTCCCTTTTCCAGACCTTCGCGGTATATCTTCTCGGTTAACTCTTGAAGCTTATTCTGCATAGCTTGTTCCTCCTGAATTATATGATTTTTGTAAGGTTATTTAAGTTTTAAACAGATTTAAACTACTGCAACCTGTTACGGCAAAATTAATGTTTAGGTTGTAGGCAAAAATATGACAAATGTTATGATTTTACCTAAAAATCAGCCTTTAAATCGGCGTATATATTTAGTATATAACTAACAATCAATACAATATCCATTTTTAAAAGAAATGTTATTAGTAAAACATTAAAATATTTTAACTTTTCGAATCGTTAACATGTTAACAACAAATGTTATCCAGGGCATTTTTCAACACATTTATTAAACATTCTGGGGGTTCAATGCCAATTGAAAGTCTAACCATTCCTGGGAAAGGATATCTGTCGCCCCAAACCGGTTCAACGGGCATTAGTATGGTGTCGGCATCTCCAAGGGTAGGTATAAGGTGTATGCTCTCTGAAACTGCCTGAATAAATGTTTTACAATTATTTTGTTTTTGATAGAAGTTGTTTCCTTTTAAATCAAAGGTAACTATACCGCCATAACCATTGCAAAATATTTTGCTAGCAATGGCTCTAGTGGGGTGGTTGGGCAAGGAGGGGTAAAGAACTTTTTCCACAGCTGGATGCGCAAACAGGAACTCGGCAACACGTTGTGCATTTGAAAAATGCTGTGCAATACGCAAATGAAACGATTTCAGGTAATCGTAGAGCCTATAAGCATCGTCGGGCGAGATCATATGGCCAACCAGCTTGCGGTACTCAATTGCTTGTTTAAGCAAATCGGTATCGTTACCACACACAACGCCCGCTGAGAGGTTGCCGTGCCCAGCCAGGTATTTAGTTGCACTGTGAGTAACCAAATCGGCCCCCAAAGCGATAGGTTTTAGAGTATATGGCGTAGCAAAGGTATTATCAACAATTACCCGTGCTCCATAGTGCTTAGAAATTTTCACAACTTCAGGGACATCGGCGACAATGAGCATGGGGTTTGAAATAGCCTCAAGGAACACAACGTTAGGCTTGTGCTGTTCCATCAACCTTTCAAATTGGCTAAGCGAGTAAGAATCGTTGGTGGGAGTAAACCTTACAATATCAAAGCCACGACGGGCGACCAATACCTTATCAATAAAGGTATTTGTGCCACCGTAGATTTCAGAAAAGAATAACCACTTGCGAGGTTGACTACTATCCTGAAAAATGGAAAGAGCAATATCAATTGCCGCTAATCCCGACTGCGCTAGGAGAGACCAAGCAGCCCCCTCGATTTTGGCAAGTTCCTGTTCAGTTTGAACAACGGTGGGGTTTCGGTAGCGGGAGTAGATATATAAGTCGGGGTCTGATGGGTGGTTTACCTCATCGGCAAACGCCTTTTTCATAGTTGGAATGTCCTTAAGCCAGAAGCCTGAATCCCTGTAAATGGGTGTGCGTAAAGAATTTACCTTTTTCACCTGCCAAATTTTAAATATGCAAGTTAGTAAAAATTCTCCAAAAAGGAATTTATTAAGCCTATTTGATTTTTTGCATTTGTTGCTGATTACCTAAATAATAATTCCGCTTTGGTTATTTGTGATTTTGATGTGAACAGAAAGGTTTTTTACTTATACCTTTGCCGTAGATCAAGTTAAGATTAATGATGAATATCGACTTTATACAGTGGCCCCATGCATTGGATTTTGCAATAACCATTTGCGATACCGAAGGCACAATACTTTACATGAATGATAAGTCGCAGCAAGTTTTTACCCGTTAGGATGGCAAGGAATTGATTGGCAAAAACCTATTCGATTATCATTCCAAAAACTCGGTAAGGATGATCAAGGAAATGATAGCCAATGGAAAATCGAACACCTATACCATTGAAAAGAATGGCATAAAAAAGCTAATCCACCAAACGCCATGGTACAGTAATGGAAAGGTTGCAGGCATGGTAGAAATTTCAATTGAAACCCCTGAAGGGATGCCTCATAGGGTAAGGTAACCTACTTTCCCTTGCGCCAGCGATCAAAAATTGAAATTTTGGGTTGAGTTGATGCCTGAAAAATTCCTTTGTTAACCTTTCGTATATCTTCCACTACGTAAAAGAGGTTAGGATTAAAGTTGAATAGCAGTTGCTGAACCTCAGGAAGACTTTTGCGGTTTATTACGGAATACACAATGCTCACATCACCTTGGGCTCCCTGAGCCTGAAAGGTTGTAGCACCAAAACCGTTTGTTTTAAGAATGCGAACCAATTCAGTTCCTTTATCGGTTGAAAAAACTCTGACCAAAACCTTTCCAAAAGCCAATCGCTCCTCAACCAACATACCAATGTAGTTACCTGTTGCAAAACCAGCCGCATACCCAAAGTAACAGGCAAAGTTATTGAGGTTCTTCATGATCTGGCTTATGGCAACAATCCAGATAAATACCTCAAAAAATCCTAAAATGGGGGCAATGCGGCGTTGACCCTTTGAAACGTAAATAATACGCAATGTCCCAATGGTTACATCGCATATTCGAGCAAAAAAGATGAGCAATGGCAAAACACCATACAGATATAAATCGGATTGAAAAAAGTCAGAAACCATTTGAAAATATTACTATTGCTCTGCAAATTTACGCAAATAAAATAATACCATAAAATTTCTAAATTTAAGGCTTTAAAAACATTGAAACGATGTGGAAATACTACTTATTTGTGGCAGTATTTAGCATAACCAGCCAAATAGTCCTAAGCCAGGTTAACTACCAACAAAGTCCTATTGACATTAAGGATTTAATGAATACGGTTAAGTTCCTGTCGTCAGAACGATTTAAAGGAAGATTGCCAGGGACTGTGGAATACGAACAGGCCTCGAGGTATGTGGCTACCAGATTTAAAAATGCCGGTTTAAAACCATTGTTGGGGAACACCATGTTACAGGACTTTGATGAAGAGGTAAACTACATACTGGATGCAAGGGTATTTCTTTTAGATCAGAACAATCGTCTAACACAGCCCATGTATTTAGGTGAGGATTTTGTATGTAGGGGATTTACCGGTTCAGGGGAAGTACAAGGTGAAACGGTTTTTGTTGGTTTTGGGATAGAGACCGATGAATATAACGATTACCGCAGCGTTGATGTTCGCAACAAAATTGTTATTGCATTTAAGTCGGATCCACCATGGAAGGCAGGCTCTGGCAGTTGGGGCGACACTTCGCCACGTGCAAAGGCACGAATAGCCAAAGAACATGGAGCAAAAGCCATAATCTTTATTGGAGAACCCCAAATGAAACCCAACACTATGGTATATGGAAGCATAGCCTGTGGCCCTAAGCCTCATCTGGCTGATTTCCCAATGATACATGCTGGCAGTAGGTTTACCAATAGCCTCTTTAGCAAGTTACCCTACAAACCCGCTGATTATTATGAGAAGATAAAACACGATAAGGCCCCCCACTCCATTGAAACTGACATATCGGTTTACATCAACGTTCGTGCCGTTTACCAGGAAGCCAAAAAGACTTTTAACGTTGTGGGCTATGTTGAAGGCTCAGACCCAAAGCTAAAGCATGAATACATTATTCTGGGAGCCCACCTTGACCACGTTGGCTACCAGGGAGATAGGCTATATTTCCCCGGGGCGAACGACAATGCCTCGGGCGTTGCTGGACTGATTGCAATTGCCAATGCAATTAACAAATCAAACCCAAAGCCTCTCCGTTCCATTGTATTTGTTGCTTTTTCATCAGAAGAATCGGGTTTAAAGGGATCACGTCATTTTGTGGCCAATATGCCCTTCCCATCGGAAAAGGTGGTTGCCATGCTAAACTTTGACTGTATAGGCCAAGGCGATAGCATTGCAATTGGAGGCAGGCTAAGCTATTCGAAGCTATGGAAAAAGGCAAAGAAACTCGACCGCAAAACAACCAAACTCCTCAGCTCCAAAACTTTTGGCGGTGGTGGTGCCGATGCCCAGGCATTCCATGAGGCTGGCATTCCTACTCTATACTTCAACACAAGCGGTGGCTACAAGTTCTTGCATCAAACAACCGATAAACCAGAAACTCTTAATGCGACGGTTTTTGAGAAAACGGTTCATTTAGGTTACCTGACCACTATGGAGCTTGCCAACAAAAGGTACAAACGGGAAAAAGATCGGCAAAAAAGTAGGCCTCGTAAGTGAGGCCTTTTGCTTAATTCCCTTCAATCCATTTAATTACCTTTTCGCTATTTGGTTTTTCCTTTGTTGGAATCATATCAACCAGGTTGCTGTTTTCATCGATCAAGTATTTTTGGAAATTCCATTTTACATCACTATCCATAACACCATTCATGCTTTTTTGGGTAAGCCACTGGTAAAGTGGATGCATATCCTTACCTTTAACCGATATTTTCGCCATCATGGGAAAAGTAACATTGAAACGGGTTGTGCAGAACTCCTTAATTTCCTGATTGGTTCCAGGCTCCTGCCCCATGAAATTATTGGCAGGAAATCCTATAACAACAAAGTTTTTATCCTTAAATTTCTCATAAAGGGCCTGTAAATCCTCATAATATGGTGTAAAACCACACTTGGATGCGGTATTAACCACCATTACCTTTTTACCCTTAAGTTTTGAAAGAGGAAAATCATTACCATCGATATCGGTTATCACAAAGCTATAGAAATCTGATGTTTGTGCATTTGCAGCAGTAAACGATACTGCTAACAAAAAAAACACACTTGATATTTTCATGATGTTTACATTTTAGTTATGAAAGATAAACAGAAAGGGTGATCAAATGTTCAATCCCTATTGCGAATTTGTAAGAAAATACGAGATGGACAATAAATTTAATACGCGAGATTAGTCAATGGAGATGCAAGAAATATGTACACGCCTTGTTTCTATTGATTTATTGGAGGGGACCCCGACTTATCGAAATTTTTCACTCCAAACTTTCGGAATGATTAAATTCTGTTAGTCGATTCATCAATTATTTTTCAATTGACGGATTTGGGATAAAGCGATGTCGATCACCAAAGTTTCTATGATGAAGAGCCAACCGTCCCCAGAAAAAGGTCTGGCAGTCTTGATAAAAATTATCATTGGGGTTTCCGACAGTAAATTGATGTTCGGAACAAGTTTTGCTTTACCGAATTAAATTCTTTCGAAAGCCGATTTGGGCACCCATCCCTTATTACCATCGGCAATCCGAATCTCGCACCACTCGCCTACATTACGAAGGGTTTCGATCTTAGTTCCTGCATGCAGGATGAATAAATCGTTTGAGTTATCGGAGGGTGAACTCTTAACTGAAATTGCCGAAGTGGTAATAATAGCATGGTTAGAGTTAATAATCCTATTCTTCTGCGAAATGCTAAACGAAAGAGATACAATGAAGAGCAAAAGGGCTATCCACGAAGAAATAAAAGCATTCTTCTTAATAAGGTATTTCCCCGAAAATTGGTAAATAACTAGTAAAAGCAAAGTTAGAACAAAAAAGCTAATGGCTAGAAAAGCCCATGCATTTGAGCTAAAGATGTTTGAAATCGACATAAACCACTTAACCACAAAGAAATCGGGGATAGCCTCAATCTTATCAGTGGTGTAGGCTCGGGCAAGATCGAGGTTAAAAGCAATATCATCATCGCTAGGATTTAGCAGGTAAGCCCTCTCGAAATAAAGAATGGCGTGTGCGATATCGTTAAGTTTGAAATAAGCATTCCCAAGGTTGTAGTAAAGTTCTGCGCTCATCTTCCCTAATGCTATAATAGCCTCGTAATTTGTAATAGCTTCGCTATATTTACCTTCGGTATAAAATTTGTTTGCCAAGGTACAAAGCGAATCGGTATTTTGCACGGTTACCATTCCAAACAGACTAACTGGTGCTAATACTAAAGCGATGTATAGAATACGTTTCATTTCCTGAAAGTTTTAATACCACATTTACTTACGTTTTAGCGTATCTTCCAGATCTTCAATTAACGAAAAGGCCTTTTCGTAAATATCAGTCATTTGCGAATGTTCTGCCATTGGGGCAAAGCGTGCATATTCGCAAGTCTCAACTATGGATCGGAACGTTGCAATTTTATGGGTATCTACACCCTGTAGGGATAACTTCTCCGATGCATTATCGAGGCTAAGCGATGCCAAAGGAATGTTGAATTTATCGGACACATACCCCCAAATAGCCTTATGAATCTCCTCAAAGAACAGTGCATTATTATCCTGTTCAAGTAGTTGCGACGCCACTTTGAGTCGTTTCTGTGCCACCTTGCTTGCCCTTCGGGTTCTAACAAAGGCAACATCTTGCATTCGCTGGCGATAACGACGGAAAAGGTAAGAAAATGTGATGAATAAGGCAATTAGTATTAAGTAGAAAAACTGGTAATAACCTGACGTAACCCAAAAGGCCGTTTTTGATTTAAAAGCAAATCTTGATGTTTTAATGAAACGTATATCTTTCCCAATAAACTTTATATCTTCCTTACCAAAACTTGCAACCATTACGCTACCAGTGCTTGACGAGTCGGCACTTACGGCAACAGAGATTGCTGGTGTTGTAAGTGTAATATAAGTTCCCTTAACTGGGTCAAAATAAGAAAACACAGCCGGTTCAATACTGAAATTACCGCCTGCTCTTGGTATGCAAATATACTCAAAGGTTTTGCTACCCTTTGTATTACCCTCATCAACCGAAATATTCTCGGAGATTTTTGGATCAAAAACTTCAAATGTTGTGGGGAATGACAGTTTTGGGGTGCCAACTAGCTTAAGGTTTCCTTTCCCTGATATTTTAAATCTGTAGGTAAAAGCATCGTTAGCTTTAAGGCTGTTTTTATCAACCGATGCATCAATTTTGAAATTACCAACAGCGCCAGTGAAACCTTGAGGCTCAGGCAATGGCAGTTTTTTGATATTAATACTAACGGGTTTACTCACAAGACGTTTGCGGTATGTTTCGAACCCACCCCCAAAAAACTCGTCGAAAATGGAGCGTGGGCCAGACCTGGGGCCTTGGTAAACCACAATCAGTTCAAAGGGGTCGATTTCAATTTTATCGGCTTTCTGAGGGAAAAGTAGGTAACGGCGAATTACACCAGCATTATAAATTTTGCCATTCACATTGGTACGTTCAAAGTTGACATTGGGGGAACTTTTAATCTCCTGGCTCCAAAAACCATAGAACGCAGGGAATTTAGCATCTTCAAAAGCCAATATGCTTACCCTGGTATATATCTTTATTACAGCCTCAATGGGCTCGCCCACATAGGCTGAATTCCTGGCAAGTTCAATGGTAACAAACAATTCATCGCCCGGCAGATCATTGGTTGGAGTTTCCCTAACGCTGCGCGATGCCTGCTGGCTGGCTCTTCTTGCAGCATTTCCCGATGATGTTTTTACAACCTCAATAGTAATGGGATTTGAGCGAATACGCTCCTTGCCCACAACAGCCTCAGCAGGATCAATGGTATATTTTCCCTCCTTGTTTGCAACAAGAATATAGGTATAGGTATAGGATTGACTTTGGGTAACCTTACCGTTAATCACCTCAATACTTGTGCTGCTGGATGTGCTAGGCCCAGCTAAAATATCAAAATCAACAATAGAGGGAGCCTTAAACTCTGACGGTTTAGCATTCAATGTAAACGATAAACTGAACTGCTCACCCACTTCAACCAGATTTGGTGCGTATGCCTGTAAGGTTACTTCCTGGGACCATAAGCAACCGCTGATGAAGAGCAATAGTATTACGCTTAGGTATCGTTTCATAGGGTTTACCAGTTTTTGATTGAAGCCCCCGAAACGGGTTTGGCTTGTTTTTTATTTAGTTTATCCTGAATGTCCTTTTCGCGTTGCTGCAATGCCTGAAGCATTCGCTCAGCATCCTCTTTCGAAATCTTGGGTTGTTGCTGCTGTTGATTGTTTTGGTTTTGGTTGTTCTGTTGATTTTGTGGTTTATCGTTGCGATCATCTTTTTTATCTTGCTTTTTATCGTCTTTCTGATCCTTATTTCCCTTGTTATCCTTACTATTGTCGTTATTATTATTCTGTTGCTGATTACTGTTTTGGTTTTGCAGGTTTTGCATCATTCTAAGTGCCTCTGAAAGATTATACTTAGCGTCATTATCGTTAGGATTATACTTGAGGGCCATTTTATAGGCATCTGCGCTTTCCTTGAACTTGTTTTGTTTGAAAAGCGAGTTCCCTCTATTGTAATAAACCATCGATTTATCGGTATCGGAGAGTACAGACAGGTTAATACTATTAAAGATAGAATCGGAATCGAGGAATTTGTTTTGCTTATAGAGGGCATCACCAAGGTTGAAGTTCGCCTTAAAGGAATGCTTATTCTTTTCGAGCGCTTCACGGTATTGCACTTCGGACTCCAGATAATCGTTTTTGCTATATGCCCTATTTCCACGGCGAATGATCTTATGCTCGCTTTGTGCAAAAGTATATACCGTGAATCCGGTTAAAAGAATGATAAGTGCAATATCTTTCCTCATAGTTCCTCCCTTGTTTTATCAGCACCAAAAAGATTTATCATGGATAAAAGTGAAGTTTTACGGTCAAGTATGATAACTTCAGCAATTAAAAGCACAATGGCTATGACCAGTACATACTGATACTGTTCGCTGTACTCAGAGTAAACCTTATCCTTGATCTCTTTTCGATCGACACTTTTAAGTGACTCATAAATTGGCAGTAAACCAAACTTAGTATTTGAAGCCCTAACATACTTTCCGTTAGCAGCAACAGCAATTTTTGTTAGGGTTTCCTCATCCAATCGGGTTATAACCACCTTTCCATCAGAATCTTTAAGGAACTCCTGATTAGTACCAATGGGAATAGGAGCACCTGCGGGGGAACCAATGCCAATGGTGTAAATAGATATACCGTTTTCGGCGGCCCTTGTTGCTGCATCAATAGGATTGTCGATATGATTTTCGCCGTCAGATATTAGAACGATCACCTTTCCGGTATTTGAATTGGGCGAAAAGGAATTTACAGCCAGTTCGATAGCCTTGCCTATAGCAGTTCCCTGCCTTGGAATCATTCCCGGATTTATTGATGACAAAAAGATTTTAGCCGATGCATAGTCGTTGGTAACGGGGAGCTGAATGTAGGCATCGCCAGCAAAAACTATCAATCCAATACGATCGGTATTAAACTTATCGATTAGCTGTGAAATGGCTTGCTTTGCGCGCTCAATGCGATTTGGTTTGATGTCCTGAGCCAGCATGCTGTTGGAAACATCAAGGGCTATAATCATTTCCATGCCCTTACGCTTAACCTCGGTTAACTTAGCGCCTACCTGAGGTCCAGCAAGTGAAAATATAATCAATGAGTAGGCAACAACCGCAATGGTAAATTTTATCCATATTCGTTTAAACGAATGCCCTGGTACTAACTTTATAACCATTTGGTAAACGCCAAAACTGTTAATCCACTGTTTTTGCTTACGGATTGAATACCAAAATATCCCCAAAAAAGCTGGCAAAAACAGCAAAAGGTAAAGGTATTCGGGATTAGAAAAACGAAACATGGCTTTCCAGTTTAAATTCCTAACAAATAGGTTCTACGTAAAACAAACTCCAAAGAGAGTAATATTAATGCTGCCAGCAGCCAACCTTTATACTTCTCCTCGCGCTTGGCATACTCATTAACCTCTATTTTGGATTTTTCCAGTTGGTCAATCTTTTGGTAGACCTGCTCAAGTGCCTTATTGTTTGTTGCTCTGAAATACTCGCCACCGGTCATCTGGGCAATGCCTTTCAGCAAATCTTCATCAATTTCAACTTGCATGTTCTGGTAACGGGTTCCAAAGGGTGTTTGAACGGGATAAGGTGCTGTACCATAGGTTCCTACGCCAATGGTATAGACTCTAATTCCAAATATTTTTGCCATTTCGGCTGCGGTCATAGGTGCTATCTCGCCACGGTTATTGACCCCATCGGTGAGAAGGATTATCACCTTGCTTTTTGCATCGCTATCCTTTATGCGAGAAATTGCCGTGGCTAACCCTGAGCCTATAGCTGTGCCATCCTCAAGCACTCCAATATCCACAGCCTTAAACTGATTAATCAATGTTGCTCTGTCGGTAGTTAATGGACAAAGGGTAAAACTTTCGCCGGCAAAAATTACAAGTCCAATACGGTCGTTGGTACGACCACTTATAAAATTAATACCCAATTTTTTTGCAGCTTCAAGCCTATCGGGCTTAAAATCGCGTGCGAGCATACTACCAGATACATCGAGCGAGAGAACAATGTCAATTCCCTCCGTTGTAACATTCCGCTGAATGTTTGTTGATTGCGGCCTAGCTAAAGCAACAATGCACAAAGCCAAGGCTAACATTTTTAACGCAAAGGGCAAATGTCGTAAGTACACCTTTGCTGATTTGCCTGTATTGCCAAAGTGGTTTACTGATGATATTATTACCTCGGCCTTCGATTTATGTAACTTATAAATATACCACCCCACTAATGCTGGAATTAGCAGTAACAGGTACAAAAACTTCGGGTTTGCATAAACTACTAAAAGCATAACCGGTTAGTTTGAATCGCTGGTTGACGTATCGTTTTTTTCGGTCTTGTTTAACACATCAGTCTGTGTTTTTCCCTCGTTTGAGTTTTCTACAGGCTTAGTGCCATTTACAAAATCGAAAGCAAAATTTAGATAGCGATGGTTTTCCTCGATGGTAGTGGTATACTTGGCGAATTTCACCAAATCTGAAGTAAAAAGTATGTCGCGAAAGGTATCGATGTAACCTGAAAAATCAAAGTCTAACCTATCTAATTCGGAAAGTATCTCGCTTGTAGTTTGTTCAGGGGCTTTGATATCAAAGCGTCCCTCCAAATAGGTGCGAAGTATGTCAACGAGTTTAGTGTAGTATGTTTTGGGATTTTCTGAAGCCCACTCCTTATTCTCCTCCAGTAACATCAACTCATGGAGTGCAATAACATGAGCAGGTTCCTTAGGTTTAAAGATATTAAGGAAAGGCTTATTTTGCTTGCGGCTGCGGAAGTACATAATAAGCAAGGCAATAATTGCAACCAAAAGCATGCCCAGCCCCGCCCAAGGGGCAACCTCCGAAAAGCGGATGGGTTCTTTGATTGGGGGCTTAATATCTTTGATATCATTGAGGGTAGTGTCTCTCGGAACAAGTTTTACAAAAAGGCTATCGGTATTGACCCAGGCTGTATCAACACTTCCGTCATGCTTGACCAGAACCGGGAACTTTGCAACGCTAACATATCCAGGGTTAAAAGCTGTAACCGGGAGTTTAACCCTATAACTCCTGTCATTATTTTTAATGGTTGAATCGATAAAAGGTTCTCCAAGAATATGAAAGCCACCGGGGATGGTATCGACTAACGCGGGGATTAACATCGAGAACTTCCCTTTACCTGTTGCATTAATGGAAAATTCCACCCTGTCGCCTACGAAAATTGAATCGGCATTTAAAGAAGCGTTAATCTCAAGCTGATCAACCTGGGCATTAGCGCTAAAAGTTAATAGTGAAAACGCAATAAAACCGAAACGCTTTAAATTCATTTGGACCTCCTTTTGAAAAACAACATTAGGGGTTTTACGTAATCCTCGTCGGTTCGCACGGCTACCCAATCCACTTTAGCCTTGGTAAACGTTTGTTTCAGATTATCGGTAGTTGTGCTCCACCATTGCCTGTAATAGTTTTGAACCTGCTCGCTTGCGGTATCAATCCACAAATTGGTGCCTGTTTCGGCATCGGCAAAGCGAACAAGGCCAACGGGTGGAAGTTGAGTTTCACGATTGTCGTATATTCTGATGGCCACAACATCGTGCTTGTTATTGGCTATGCTGATGGCATCGGTAAACCGTGGTTGATTATTCTGATCATCAAAATCGATGAAATCGCTCAGAATAAATGCAATACTGCGCTTTTTAATGGCATTAGTCAAAAATCTTAAAGCTTCGGCAATATTGGTTCCCTTTCCCGTGGGCTCAAAGTTAAGTAGTTCGCTAATTACTCTGAGGATATGCTTTCGGCCTTTTTGTGGCGGAATGAATTTCTCAACCTTGTCGGAAAAGAGTATTACGCCTATCTTATCGTTGTTCTGTATGGCTGAAAAAGCCAGAACAGCAGCAACCTCAGCAATCACATGCCTTTTAAACTGCAAGGTGGAACCAAAGTTTTGTGAACCGCTAACATCAACCAAAAGCATGACGGTAAGTTCACGCTCTTCCTCAAAAACCTTAACATAGGGTTGATTGTAGCGTGCCGTAACATTCCAATCGATACTGCGAATATCATCGCCCACGCGATACTCACGCACCTCGCTAAAAGCCATACCCCGGCCTTTAAATGCACTATGGTACTGACCGGCAAATATTTGACGGGTTAACCCCCTTGTCTTTATCTCAATACGTCGAACTTTCTTGAGGAGTTCAGCAGTTTCCACGGCAAATACTATTTATTATGAGGCCTGAGGTTTATGGTAAGAAACCATTTCCCTTTTACTAGGATTAAATCGTAGTTCTTGCCATCTTTCACCTCAAGCCACTTATTGGTTGAAACCTGTTGATACTTGCTATTTAACTCTTTAACGACCTGATTGTATAGCCACGTATTATACATTCTCGATACCGCAGTGCAATAGCCTTCGGTGTCAATCATAAAAAGAATGGTTTGCTCCTCGAGGGTATTAACATACTTCAAAAAGCCTCGGTCGTCAACATTCACCTCCTTTTCAAAGAAAAAACCCTTATTCTCCTGCGGCATACGCTTAGCTATTTCATTCTTATGCAAACCAATGTAGTTCTGAGCGTTAACCAAATGGCTCAAAATAACGATTGCAGCAGTAATGAATGATATAGCCAGTGGCTTCATAATTGGTTAAGGTACTTCGATGGTATTAAGTATTTCGGTAATGATATCCTCCGATGTAATATTTTCAGCCTCGGCCTCGTATGTTAGACCAATACGATGACGAAGCACATCGAAGCAAACTGCACGAACATCTTCAGGTATTACATAACCACGTCGCTTGATAAAGGCGTAAGCCTTTGCTGCCAAGCCTAAACTTATGGTAGCACGCGGCGATGCACCATATGAAATCATGGATTCAAAGCGCTGCAGGTTGTACTGCGCAGGGTAACGGGTTGCAAAAACGATATCGAGAATATACTTTTCTATCTTCTCGTCCATGTAAACCTCACGTACTACCTGACGAGCTTTTACGATATCGGCAGGCTTGAGAACTTTTTCAGGTTTAGGGAATTGCATGGCAAGGTTTTCGCGCATGATTAGGCGCTCCTCTTCAAGCTTGGGGTAACCAATTTTGACTTTTAACATGAAACGGTCAACCTGCGCCTCTGGGAGAGGATAGGTGCCCTCCTGCTCAATTGGGTTTTGGGTGGCCAATACCATAAAAGGCTCTTCAAGTTTATAGGTTTCATCGCCAATGGTTACCTGCCGTTCTTGCATGGCCTCAAGCAAAGCGCTTTGAACCTTCGCAGGAGCACGGTTAATTTCATCGGCAAGAATAAAGTTTGCAAAAACGGGCCCTTTCTTAACAGTGAACTGTTCGGTTTTGGGACTGTAAATAAGTGTTCCAATAAGGTCGGCGGGGAGCAAATCGGGGGTGAACTGAATACGGTTGAATTTCACATCGATGATACTAGCCAGAGTATTGATGGCAAGCGATTTGGCCAAACCAGGAACACCCTCAAGTAAGATGTGCCCATCGACAAGTAACCCAACCAGTAACGACTCAACAAGATGTTTTTGGCCAACAATTACCTTGCCCATTTCAATGTTGATGATGTCAACAAAGGAACTCTCAAGTCTAATCCTCTCATTTAGTTCCTTAATGTCAAGGGACATTTGAACACTCATAGTAATTATGTCTTTTTAAAATTTGTTTAACTTTACATGAAACTTCACTTGCAAATATGATAATAAATAGATGTTAGCGATGTTAATTTTCGTTAAATGCAATTTTTGCTGTAATAAAGGTAGTTAAAGGTTTTCAGCCACTTTTTTTGATACCATAACGATGCTATTTTTGTTGAAATAAAAACTAACTCTTATGAAAATGGCCTTGAATCGCTATTTTATATTCCTTTCGTACAGGGGAACCAACTACCATGGCTGGCAAATACAGGAAAATGCCGCAAGCGTTCAGGGTTATATCAATAATGCCCTGAGCATACTTCTCAAGGAAGACATCCAGACCATTGGTGCAGGTAGAACCGATACAGGTGTTCATGCCAGGTTCTATGTGGCTCATTTCGATTCTATGGCTAGCCATTTAGAATCAGACAGTAAGTTTTTGCACAGCTTAAACAGAATTCTACCCAACGATATCGCCATTCATCAAATTAAAAAAGTAAAACCAGATGCGAATGCCCGATTCGATGCCACTTTGAGGGGTTATGAGTACGTGATTTGCCGGGAAAAAGATCCCTTCTGGATAGGCCTATCGTGGTTTTACGATGCCCAGCTAAACGTTGAGCATATGCAACTGGCAGCCCAGCAGCTGTTCAACTATACCGACTTTACCAGCTTTAGCAAGGTAGGCTCAGAAACAAAAACCAATAACTGCCAGATATACAATGCGGAATGGAAAGAGAACGGCAACCTGCTCATATTTACCATTGAGGCTAACCGATTTCTGCGCAATATGGTACGTGCCATGGTGGGTACGCTAATTGATGCGGGTAGGGGGAAAATTACGCCCGAAGAGTTTGCCCAAATAATAGAGAAGCGCGATAGGAAACTGGCCGGAACAAGCGCTCCGGCAGAAGGGTTATACCTTACAAGGATTGAGTACCCCAATAAGTGCTTTATTTAGAAAGAACTATTTGCAGGGTTGATGTTCATCCCTTAACAGATCGTTCACTGTTTTTACCGGTGAGAATGTTTCCAACGGAACTTCAACAAAAATGGTATTCCAACTGCTCATAGCACCATTCCAAAGCCCCGGTAGTTCTAATGCCTTGAGCTGTTTACTATCCTTGCTCTTTACTGAAATAAAGCCGGTTTGTGGATCGCGGTAGTTAAGCAGGTTAAACTTATTCCCTTTAAAATCAATGAATGAGCATACAATATCAACGGGGTTAAAATGGGTTGATGCATTCAGGATAGCTTTAGAATTAGGGTCGTTCATATCTATCTGTGAACTTTCAACAATCTGAAGCGAGGTAGTACCATCGGGGTTAACCGCCCAGAATGGGCCACCACCTGGTTCCCCCTCATTCTTAACCATTCCGCATACCCTAATTGGCCTATTAAGCACGCTAAACAGGTATTTTTTCAGCTCCTCAGGGTCTGAGGTATTTAACGATGCCGACGGAATAACACAGAGCTCATCGCGGGTAAATTCCAAAATCGAGTTTAATTCATCTACCGATAGGGTTTGACTATTAAGTTCTTCGAGATACTTAAAGATTATTCCACGGTAACTCAAAAGCATGCCGGCAAGTGCTTTCTTATACCGAACAGTTTGGTGCTTGAGATGATCGGGGGCAACATTATCGATATTCTTAATGAAAACCAATTCGTAACTTAAGTCGTTAAGATTTTCGATTAATGCACCATGTCCACCCGGGCGAAAAAGCAATGAGCCATCGTCATTACGGTAAGGATTATTGTCCATATCAACCGCAATGGTATCGGTTGATGGCTTTTGAACCGAGTAGGTAATGTTAAGGGTTACCTCATAGTGGTTTTCGTAGTATGACTTTACGCGTTCAATCAGCTGCTCAAAACCAGCGATGTGTTCAGGCGATACAGTAAAGTGAATATTTACATTACCATGCCAGTCACGTGCGTACTGCGCCCCCTCAACCAGGTGCTCTTCCATAGCAGTACGAGCAATATCGCCATACTTATGGAATAGTAGTAGGGCCTTAGGCAGATTTCCGTAATTCAATCCATCAGGGCCAAGCAGAGTGTTTACAATGGGCATGTAATCCTTACGTTCAATGAGTTCGTCCATTTTATAGCCCTGCATCCAGAGCTCATTGTAGAGCTTATCGTAAAAAGGGAAATGTTTTATCCTATCAAAAAAAGTATAAATGGTATTAAAACCCTTATCGTTGAAGCAATCTAAGCCTTTAACCGGATAGTCGGACTGAAACTCGTATAGTTGTTTAAACATGCGTGATGCAGCACCCGATGCTGGTACAAATTTCACCTTACTACCATCAAAATCGCGATAAATGCCAATTAGGTTATCCTGCTCATCACTATCGAGTTTAATTATTCCATCGCCTACGGTTGCGGGCTTAACAATGTTCATGAACGGAAATCCCTTTTTAAACGATTGAATTTGCGCCTCGACCATCTCGGGGGTAATTCCCTTTTGCTGCATCTGCTCAATATCGTGCCGGGTATACATCTGTCTCTTATACACATCTCCGAGCCCACGAGACCGTA
>OMKS01000102.1_pt1 | contig 72180 bp, 68 predicted proteins | sample 1674721 | NCBI WGS metagenome assembly OMKS01 (sample SAMN06264996, study PRJEB25208) | sediment metagenome | isolation source: hot spring sediment | place: USA: California | collected 2014-09-02 | reverse complement strand
GATGATGAGTTCTTACAGTTTGTTGCGAACAGAATTAACAGCAGGCCAAGGAAGCGGTATAGCTATAAAAGTCCTATTTTTGTAAAAAACCAATTATTAACAAAGACAAAAGTTGCATTTGTGACTTGAATCTTGCTTTTTTCAATTGACGGATTTGGTTTAATTCTATACATCTGATTATCACATACATAAATAATTTTATTTAAAATAAGTCTAAATTTATTTTGTGTATCCAATTATTATGGCTTACTTGCACCCGAATTAAAAATCACAATTATGAACAAAGGAACAGTAAAATTCTTTAACGAATCAAAAGGTTTTGGTTTTATTAAAGATGAAGAAACAAGTGAAGAGTATTTTGTACACGCCACTGGATTAAAAGATCAAATTTCAGAAAACGATGAGGTTACGTTCAACCTTGAACAAGGAAGAAAAGGACTGAATGCAGTAGATGTTAAATTGGCTTAACCTATCCTACATACTCGTTTAAATCCCGGTTATGCCGGGATTTTTTTGTTAACAGAAACTGAACTTTCATAAGTTATCTTTGTTAACCGATAAAAATACTAACGCATGAAAATCCCCCAAATTGTCATTTTTTTATCGATAGTTCTTGGTATTTATACCCTCGTTAACCTTTATCTATTCTACCAAACCCGACCTGTGTTCGGGTTACCTTCAATTGGGACTGCAATGAAGTTCATATTCTGGTTTATTGTGCTATCATATCCTCTAGGCCGAACACTGGAGGCCATTATCGGTGGCCAAATACCTACTTTACTTGTAAAACTGGGGTCAATTTGGCTGGCATTCATGCTTTACCTAACACTGCTTTTCCTTCTATTTCAATTAACCGCACCTCTTGCAACCTGGCTGTTCAAAATCGATTTAAGAAATACACCTGAATTGCATCGATTGGCAGTTGGAATAATCTACATAGCTGCACTAACAATAATTTTTGCTGGCTATTTAAACGCTATCAATCCCAAGGTTAACCGTTTTGAAATTAGTACCACAAAACCTATTCCTGACGGAAACATAACGATAGTTATGGCCTCTGATATCCATTTAGGAACAATTATTGGCAAGAACGATTTGGCTAAACTTGTCGAACAAGTAAATGCGCAAAACCCTGATATAGTTTTACTTGTGGGCGATATATTTGATGGAGATATTACCCCCATTGTAAATGGTCAAATGGGAGCGCAATTTGAGCGCATTAATGCAAAATACGGTGTTTTTGCGGTAACCGGAAATCATGAATTTTTCAGCAATCATCAGGCAAAAATTGAATACCTCCAAAACCATGGCGTAAACGTATTGAACGATGCGGTTGTCACACTTGCCAACATTAACATTGTAGGTCGGTACGACCGGCAAAGCAATTACGCACTGGGACAAACCCGTAAATCCTTATCGGAGTTAATGCTAAATATCGACAAAAGTAGGTTTACCATTGTACTCGATCATCAGCCTTTCAACCTTAACGAATCCGTTGAGTCCAGAGCTGACTTGCAACTTTCAGGTCACACCCATCACGGACAAATGTGGCCTTTTAACTATATTACCAAAGCAGTTTATGAAGTAAGCATGGGTTATACGAAGAAAGGGGATACACACTTCTATGTTTCACCAGGTTATGGAACTTGGGGCCCAAGGGTGAGACTGGGTAACCGACCAGAGATAGTTGTGATTAAGGTTAAAGGATAAAAAATAAGGTTTAAAGTTTGAGGTTTAAGTTTAAGGCTTGAGATAGATTCCGCCAAAGCATCTCTTTATCATGCTGAGCTAGCCGAAGCATCTTTTTGCTTTTTTGCCCTTCTGTCGGGTCTTAGAACCTTCGCTACGCTCATGATAACAAGTTAAGTTGATGGTTTAAAGTTGATTGTACTGCAACGGGTAATAAAACCTTACACCGTGAAACTTTCTGTTAACCTGTTTAACACTGTGGTACTGTTTATGATTACGGTAAGTTTTAAGAAAATCAGAAAGTTAGCTTTATATCATATTGAGCATCCCGTTCGGTCATAGCGGGGTTTTTAGTACTTCAAAGATCCCTGTTGATAAATTATCTCGCTCATATTCTGCAGTTTATAGTATTTAACAATTCATGCACCTCTGTTAGTTTAAGTATTTTTCTATTTTTGTTCTAGAATTTTTGGCAGAATGGAAAATTTCATTGTATCGGCCCGAAAGTATCGCCCAGCTACGTTTAAAAGCGTGGTTGGACAGGCATCAATTACTACTACCCTAAAAAACGCCATTCAACGTAAGCAATTAGCCCAAGCCTACCTGTTCTGTGGCCCGCGAGGTGTAGGCAAAACAACCTGTGCCCGTATTTTTGCCAAAACCATAAACTGCCTAAACCTGACATCGGAGCTTGAAGCTTGCAACGAGTGCGAAAGTTGCAAATCGTTTAATACCAATCGATCTTACAATATCCACGAGCTCGATGCAGCTTCGAATAATTCGGTTGAGGATATCCGGAAACTGATAGAGCAGGTTCGCATACCGCCCCAAATTGGTAAGTACAGTGTATACATTATCGATGAGGTGCACATGCTCTCGCAAAGCGCATTCAATGCCTTCCTTAAAACGCTTGAGGAACCGCCAGCCCATGCCATTTTTATAATGGCAACCACTGAGAAACACAAAATACTCCCTACTATTCTTTCGCGTTGTCAAATATTCGATTTTAACCGTATCCGCGTTGAGGACACTGTTAATTACCTTGAGTATATCGCTAAAAATGAGGGGGTTGAATACGAGATAGAAGCTTTAAATATAATTGCCCAAAAGGCCGACGGGGCCATGCGCGATGCGCTTTCAATTTTTGACCAGGTAGTGAGCTTCAGCGAGAACCATATCACCTACCAAAAGGTGATTGAAAATTTGAATGTTCTCGATTACCATTACTACTTCCGTTTAACCGAGAATTTCCTTAAAGGCGATTATGCTGACTCATTGCAGATATTCGACGAGTTACTATCCAAAGGCTTCGATGCACAACAGTTTATTACTGGGCTGAGCATGCATTTAAGGAATGTGCTTGTATGCCACGATCCAAAAACAATCCCCTTACTCGAGGTAGGGGCCGCTATTGCCCAAAAGTACAAGGAAATGGCAGCAGCCTGTCCGGCAAGTTTCTTAATTGAGGCGCTTCAGGTTACAAACCAATTTGATGTTGCCTTCAGGCAAAGCCCCAATCAAAGGCTTCATGTTGAGCTGATGCTTATTAAGCTTTGTGGGCTTAATCAAAAAAAAAAATCTGACAACACTCAGGTAGAGGACTCCGAATCCGTTGAGGACAGTCAGCCTATAGCGTCAGCTGTAAAACCAACATCTACACCAAAAGCAACCCCAACAATCCCTAAAACGCCTGTACGCACCACTTCAATCAAAGGCGCATTAAGCGGGGCACCCCAAACTGCCGATGTTAAAAAAATTGAAGAGCCCGAACAAGAAGATATCCAGCCCGAAAATAAAAAGAATATAAGTGTTGAGGTTAATAGTATATCGCCAGTTCAGTTACTTCAGGCCTGGACAAGTTTTGCAGAACAAATTCAAAAAGATAAACCCGTCCATTTCAGCTTAATGCAGGTGTACAAACCAATTTTAAGGGAAGAAAACAAAATAGCAATTCAATTTGAAGGGCAAATCCAAATTGAACTTTTTAGCGAGATAAAAAAAGATTTGCTCACCCACTTCAAGAAAAGTCTTGGAATCCTGAACATTGAAATATCCGAAGAAATTGTTGAAAAAATTGAAGATAACGGAAAACCAAGGCTTTACACTCCAGATGATAAGTTTCGTTTTATGGCCCAACGTAACCCAGCCCTACTGCGATTAAAGCAACAATTGAACCTTGACCTCGATTAATTGTTATTTAAGTAGCAATTAACTATATTTGAAACAAAACCCTAAAACATTAAATCTATGAATAAACGTTTAGAGCAAGCTATCAATGAGCAAATAAATGCCGAGATTTGGTCGGCATACCTTTACCTGTCCATGTCGGCCTACTTTGGAGCCCAGGGCTTCAATGGCTTTTCCAATTGGTTTAAAGTGCAATGGCAAGAGGAACTTACCCATGCTATGAAATTTTTCGATTACCTTATTGAGCGCGGCAGTAAGCCCGAACTCAAGCCCATTAAGGAGGTTCCCACCCAATGGGATTCGCCTCTCCACGCCTTTGAGGAGACTCTGAAACATGAAAAGGAGGTTACCCGCTTAATCAATAACCTGATGGATATTGCCATTGAGGAAAAAGACCATGCCGCAAAGGGAACACTACAATGGTTTGTTGATGAGCAGGTTGAAGAGGAAGCTAACGCCCAGGAATTGATTGATACGCTAAAACTAATCAACGGCAATGGTAATGGCCTTTTCATGCTTGACCGTGAACTTAAACAGCGCACTTTTGTTGACGACACCAAAAAGGCAGAATAAAAAACGTTTAAAAGTATAAAAATGGGGCTATTCGCCCCATTTTTTGTTTCTTAGCCATTGCCTTAAAAATGCGAACATACAACAGGTAAAGCCGATAAACCCAAATCCGTCAATTGAAAAAAACAATTGACGAATCGATTAAGAAAATCTATTTCCTTCCGAAAGTTCGGAATAAAAGATTCTGATAGGTCGGTGTTGCGCCGGTAAGTCAATAGAAACAAGGTATTTGTAAATTTTTTTGTTTCAATTAACTAATCTCGGAAAAACTTATCTATATACGAAGCAATAGAAAGCTTAATCCGCATTAAAAACAACTGTATTAAAAGAATTAAACACATATTCGATAGTATCTTTTCGTTATCCAAAAAATTCAAGTAAATTTGTAAGCTTCAAAAAATTCTAAAATTTCTACAAAATGGGCTTAAGCAATTTTCTAACCAAATTTTTTGGAACCAAATCGGATCGCGATTTACGCGAGTTGATGCCTATAGTAAATAGAATCAGGGAGGCTTACCCCCGATATACCACCTTAACAAACAATCAGCTAAGGGAAGAGACTGAAAGACTACGCAAGGTAGTGCGCGACTATATAGCTGAAGATGAGGCTAAAGTGGAACAACTTAAAGCCCAGATGGAGTCAGATGAGGTTGACTATGAAGAAAAGGAACGTGTTTACCAGGAAGTTGAACGCTTAACAAAGCAAATTGACGATAAAATTGAGGAAGTACTTAACCAGATACTTCCGGATGCCTTCTCCATTGTAAAGGAAACCGCCCGTAGGTTCAAGGAGAGCGAAACCATTGAGGTAACAGCCACTCAATTCGACCGCAACCTCGCAGCCCAAAAAGATTTTGTTACCATACAAGGCGATAAGGCCATATATAAAAACAGCTGGATGGCTGGAGGTAATGAGATTGTGTGGGACATGGTTCACTACGACGTCCAGCTCATTGGTGGTGTAGTACTGCATCAGGGTAAAATTGCCGAAATGGCTACAGGCGAAGGTAAAACCCTGGTTGCCACACTCCCGGTATTCCTGAATGCCCTTGCTGGCAAAGGAGTTCATGTAGTTACCGTAAACGATTATCTGGCACGCCGCGACTCGGAGTGGATGGGGCCAATTTATGAGTTCCACGGCCTTTCAGTGGATTGTATCGACAAGCATCAACCTAACTCGGAGGCTCGCCGTAAAGCTTACAACTGCGATATTACCTATGGAACTAACAACGAGTTCGGTTTCGATTACCTACGCGATAACATGGCAATTGCTCCCGACGATCTGGTTCAGCGAAAGCACCACTATGCCATTGTGGACGAGGTTGACTCGGTTTTAATTGACGACGCCCGAACTCCGCTGATCATCTCAGGCCCAGTCCCCAAAGGCGAGGATCAGATGTTTGAAGAGTACAAACCTAAGGTTGAAAAACTTGTTAACGCCCAACGCGCACTCATCACCCAGCTCTTGACCGATGCCCGTAAATTAATTGCTGAGGGCAAGACCGAGGAAGGCGGTAAACTGCTTTTACGTGCTCATAAGGGCTGGCCTAAATATAAACCCCTTATCAAATTTCTTAGCGAACAAGGTAATAAGGCTCTCCTGCTTAAGACTGAAAACTTTTACATGCAGGACAACAACCGTAACATGCACCTTGTTACTGACGATTTGTACTTTGTAATTGATGAAAAGCAAAACTCTGTTGAACTAACCGATAAAGGAATTGACCTCATAACCAGTTCTGCTGAGGATCCCAAGTTTTTCGTTCTCCCCGACATAGGAAGCGAGATTGCTGAGATTGAAAAGATGTCGATAACGCAGGGAGAAAAATTAGCCAAAAAGGATGAACTACTTAGGGAATACGCAGTAAAATCGGAACGTGTACATACCGTTCATCAGTTGCTAAAGGCCTACACCATGTTCGAGAAGGATGTGGAATATGTAGTGATGGATAACAAGGTAAAAATTGTTGACGAGCAAACAGGCCGTATACTTGAGGGTCGTAGGTATTCCGATGGACTTCACCAGGCCATTGAGGCCAAGGAGCGCGTTAAGGTAGAGGCTGCCACACAAACCTTTGCTACCATTACGCTCCAGAACTACTTCCGCATGTATCATAAGCTGGCTGGTATGACTGGTACAGCCGAAACGGAAGCCGGTGAGTTCTGGAGTATCTACAAACTCGATGTTGTTGTGATACCTACCAATGTGCCAGTTATTCGCACGGATATGGACGATTTGGTTTACAAAACCAAACGCGAAAAATACAATGCAGTGATTGATGAGATAGTAAGACTCCGCGATGCAAACCGTCCAGTACTGGTTGGTACCACATCGGTTGAGGTATCGGAATTGCTTAGCCGAATGCTAAAACTAAAAGGCATTCAGCATAACGTGCTTAACGCCAAGCAGCACCAACGCGAGGCAGAAATTGTGGCCCATGCAGGTTTACCCAAAACGGTGACCATTGCCACCAACATGGCAGGCCGTGGTACTGATATTAAGCTTACCCCTGAGTCACGTGCTGCAGGTGGTTTGGCCATTATTGGTACCGAGCGTCATGAATCGAGACGTGTTGACCGTCAGCTGCGCGGTCGTTCGGGGCGCCAAGGCGATCCTGGAACATCGCAATTCTATGTTTCACTTGAGGATGACCTTATGCGCCTATTTGGTTCCGACCGAATTGCCAAGGTTATGGATGCCATGGGGCATAAGGAGGGCGATGTGATTCAGCACTCAATGGTTTCTAAATCCATTGAACGCGCACAGAAAAAGGTTGAAGAAAACAACTTTGGTATCCGCAAGCGCTTGCTGGAGTACGACGACGTTATGAACGCTCAGCGCGAAGTTATTTATAAGCGTCGCCGCCATGCTCTCTTTGGCGAAAGGCTCGATGTGGACATTTCAAACATGTTCACGGATGTTTGTGAGGCTATTGTAAATGAATACCATGGCAGTTACGAATACGAGGATTTCAAGCTTGAAATAATCAAGCAGTTCTCGCTCGATGTTCCCATAACCGAAGACGAGTACCTTGAGCTTAGACCAGCAGAAATTGCCCAAAGGCTTTACAAGGTTGCTCTTGAATCGTACGACCGTAAAGCACATGAAATTGCACGACAGGCCTACCCGGTAATCAAAGAGGTTTACGAAAAACAATCGGCCATTTACGAGAATATAGTTGTTCCAATATCCGACGGGCAAAAGGTTTACCAAACCGTTACCAATCTGAAAAAGGCATACGATACAGGCGGGAAGGAACTAATTCGTTCATTCACAAAGAACATCATACTATTCACTATTGACGAATACTGGAAGGAGCACCTGCGTGAAATGGACGACCTAAAACAAAGCGTTCAGAATGCTGTTTACGAGCAAAAAGATCCTCTGCTCATTTACAAGCTGGAGGCATTTGACCTATTCCGCACAATGATTGATAAACTTAACCGCGACATAGTTGCTATTCTTGTAAAGGCTTTCATCCCGCTTCGCGATCCAAATCAGGTGCAGGAAGCACGTCAAACCCGCCGAACCGACATGACTAAGTACCAAACCAGCCGTACCGATAACCTTCAGCCCGGTGCAAATACCCAGAAGCAGAGCCGTCAACCCGTTAAGGTTGAGGTTAAAGTAGGTCGAAACGATCCATGCCCCTGCGGTAGTGGTAAAAAGTACAAGAATTGTCACGGTAAAAACCAATAATTATTTCTGAACTTACAGGAAAATGACAGCAGAAAAGTTCATTCAGGGATTGGTAAAATCGGCAGCTGAAAAACTATACAACCAACCTATTGCCGATAGTTTGATTCAGATACAGAAAACAAGAAAGGATTTTGAAGGCGACTACACCATGGTCGCCTTTCCGCTGCTTAAGTTGTCGCGTAAATCGCCCGAGGAAACCTGCAAGGAAATAGGCGAACAACTCATGGCATTAGATAACCAAATTGAAAGTTTCAATGTAATCAAAGGTTTCCTGAACATCACCCTTTCAAAATCGTATTGGGCTAATGTGCTGAACACAATTGTTCAAACCAAGGATTTTGGGTTTTGTGAAGCTAAATCGGAAAAACCTATTGTAATTGAATTCTCATCGCCCAATACAAACAAACCCTTGCACCTTGGGCATATCAGGAATAACCTTCTTGGTATGTCAATTTCCCGAATAATGGAGAAATCGGGAAAACGAGTAGTGAAGGTAAACCTGGTTAACGATCGTGGCATCCATATTTGCAAATCGATGCTTGCCTGGCAAAAGTTTGGCAACGGAGAAACGCCTGAATCAACAGGGATAAAAGGTGATCACCTGGTTGGCGATTACTACGTAAGATTCGATAAGGAATATAAGGCTCAGGTTGAGGAGCTAAAAGCCCAGGGTATGCCCGAAGATGAAGCAAAAGTAAAAGCCCCAATTATTCAAGAAGCACAGGAAGTGCTTCGACGCTGGGAAGCCAAGGATCCTGAAGTTATTCAGCTATGGAAAACCATGAACGGTTGGGTTTATGAGGGTTTTGATAAAACCTACGCCGATTTAGGAATTACCTTCGACAAGGTTTACTACGAATCCGAAACCTACCTATTAGGAAAATCGGTAGTGGTGGATGGGGTAAACCGCGGGTTATTCTTCAGGAAGGATGATGGTTCGGTTTGGGTTGATCTGACAAACGACGGGTTGGATCAAAAATTGCTTTTGCGCGGCAATGGAACTTCTGTTTACATCACTCAGGACATAGGCACAGCTATTCAACGATACAATGAGTTTAACTTTGATGAACACATTTACGTTGTTGGAAACGAGCAGGAGTATCATTTTCAAGTGTTAAAGTTGATAATGAAAAAGTTGGGGTACGAATGGAGCGATGCTCTTTACCACCTCTCCTACGGCATGGTTCAGCTGCCTGAGGGCAAGATGAAATCGCGCGAGGGTACGGTTGTCGATGCCGACGATCTGATTGAAGAAATGATTAATACAGCGCGTCAAATGTCCGAGGAACTTGGCAAACTGGATGATGTTGACCACGGAGTGGCATCTGAAGTTATCAGAATGGTAGGTCTTGCAGCGCTTAAGTACTTCATTCTGAAGGTAGATCCCAAGAAGAACATGACCTTCAACCCAAAGGAATCAATCGACTTTAACGGCAATACCGGACCCTTTATACAATACACCCATGCCCGAATTAAGTCAGTTCTTGTCAAGGCAGCCAATGCGGGCCATCAGGTTAAAGGGAAAATACACCCTGACTACATTAGTAATTCCAAGGAACTCGAACTCATACAACTTTTAAGCCAATTCCCTGAGGTTGTCCTTGCAGCCGCTCAAAACCACAATCCCTCACTAATTGCCAACTACACCTATGAACTGGCCAAGGAGTATAACCAGTTCTACCATGACTTTACTATCCTTAAAGAACCTAACGAAGGGGTAAAGCAACTTAGGTTATCGCTATCGGAACAAGTGGCCGATATAATCAAACGGGCCATGTGGTTACTTGGCATCGAAGTGCCGGAAAGAATGTAACCCATTGAATTTGTTTAGTATGCAATTGAATAAATTTTGCCTTTCTGCCTTTGTAATTTTGGTTACAGCCTTTAACGTTAAGGCACAGGAATTTGAGTCCGCCAAGGATTTGGGCTCTGAGTTTGGAATAACTGGCATGTTCGGGAAGGAAGGAATAGATGGGAACAACTCGGCATTTGTTGGAGTTACAGGAGCATACTACTTCGATTTAAAAAATGGACTACGAGTTGGTATAAATCGGTATCACAATTTTAGCGGAACCAAACACGGTTATACCTTCCCTATTCACTATGCTCACCGTTCCAAATCCAGCAGGAGTAATGAACCCTTAGTATTAGATACTTTTGGCGAGTTCTTACTACAACTTTTCACCCATTTAATTCCCGGCCGTGCAAAGTTCAATGCTGGACCGGTGATTGGTTATTTTAAATCAACCAACCAAACCATTAGCAATGGGTATAAACCCATCAACCCAGTTTACCTTGCAGCTAATGCAAAGCTAAGGCTTACCTTTCAGATTTGGCGATTTAATCTTGGAGGAAACTTCGGCGCAGTTACATACCATCAAAAAATTTTTCCCTGGTTTCGCCCGAACCTGTGTTTAATGGGAATAGGACTAGTTGGTCACTTGATATTGGTGCCTTTCTATCATTCTCCTTCGATTAAAAAACCTATATTTTTATTAAGTTTGCATAATAATTTGAAATAAGAGCATACCGATATGTTTGAGAATTTAACCGAGAGGCTTGAGCGCTCTTTTAAGATACTAAAAGGTGAAGGTAAAATTACTGAGATTAATGTTGCCGAAACCGTAAAGGAAATCCGCAAAGCGCTGATTGAGGCCGACGTTAACTACAAGGTTGCCAAAGCCTTTACCGATGAGGTAAAGCGTAAGGCACTTGGCATGAATGTGCTGAATGCCATCAAGCCGGGGCAACTGATGGTTAAGGTTGTTCACGATGAACTTGCAAACCTAATGGGTGGGCAAGCCACAGATATTAACCTTGCTGGTAACCCAACAGTAATTCTAATTGCAGGTTTACAAGGTTCAGGTAAAACAACTTTCTCAGCAAAGCTGGCCAACCATTTAAAAAATAAAAAAGGTAAAAGCCCGCTGCTGGTGGCTGGCGACGTTTACCGACCCGCTGCTATTGAACAGCTTAAAGTTTTAGGTCAACAAATTAATGTTCCAGTATTTACCGTATCCGGCAGCAACGACCCCATCGGCATTGCCAAGGAGGCCGTTAAGCAGGCAAAGAATAATAACCAAAACGTTGTAATAATTGACACTGCTGGGCGATTGGCTATCGACGAAGAGATGATGAAGGAGGTTGAGTCAATCAAGAAAGCCGTATCGCCTAACGAAATCCTTTTCGTTGTCGACTCAATGACTGGTCAGGATGCCGTCAACACCGCAAAGGAATTTAACGATAGATTGAACTTTGACGGCGTGGTGCTTACCAAGCTCGATGGAGACACCCGTGGCGGTGCAGCCCTCTCAATACGGGCAGTTGTTGACAAGCCCATTAAGTTTGTGAGCACTGGTGAGAAACTCGATTCCCTCGATATCTTTCACCCCAACCGCATGGCCGATCGTATCCTGGGTATGGGCGATATCGTTTCGCTGGTTGAAAAAGCCCAAGAGCAATACGATGCAGAACAGGCTAAAATCCTACACAAGAAGATTCTTAAGGACCAGTTCAACTTTAACGATTTTCTTGAGCAGATAAACCAAATTAAAAAGATGGGGAATCTAAAAGACCTTGCCGGTATGATTCCCGGAGTTGGCAAGGCCCTAAAGGATATAGATATTGATGATGACGCATTTAAAAACATAGAAGCTATCATCAAATCGATGACCCCTGAGGAACGCAAAAACCCCTCGCTGATGAATGGCAGTCGCCGTAAACGCATAGCCGATGGTAGCGGAACCTCAGTTGTTGAGGTTAACCGATTACTAAAACAGTTTGAGGATATGCGTAAACTTATGAAAATGGTATCGGGCGGTGGAGCGAAAAATTTGGCAAGAATGATGAACCAATCACGGAGGAGATAGTGTTTAGTGTTTAGTGTTCGGATTTTGGAATTCGTACTTCAAGAAATTTAGTTTAATAATATAAACTCAAGAAACCATGAAACTACTTGACGGAAAAAGAATAGCCAATGAGATAAAGGCTGAAATTGCAGCTGATGTTGCAGCTATCAAAAGCAAAGGAGGTAAAATTCCCCACCTGGTAGCCATTCTTGTAGGACACGACGGCGCAAGCGAAACCTATGTTGGCCACAAGGAAAAAGCATGTGCACAGGTGAATTTTAAGTCACAAGTTCTCCGTTTCGAGGATTCCATTACTGAAGCTCAGCTTCTGGATGAAATCAGGAAGCTAAATAACGATCCCGATGTTGATGGTTTCATAGTACAAATGCCTTTGCCAAAGCATATCGACGAGCAAAAGGTTATTGAAGCTATCGATCCCAAAAAAGATGTAGATGGATTTCACCCCGTGAATGTTGGCCGAATGAACATAGGCCTGCCTGCCTATATCTCTGCCACACCGGATGGCATTGTTGAACTGCTGCGTCGCTATAAAATTCCCACAGAAGGGAAACACTGTGTAGTTCTGGGACGGAGCAATATTGTTGGCCGCCCCATTGCAAACCTGCTTTCGCAGAAAGGCTACCCGGGCGATTGCACGGTAACCATTTGCCATAGCCGAACCCCTAACATCAAGGATCATACGCGTCGGGCCGATATCCTAATTGTAGCCCTTGGCAAGGCCGAGTTTGTAACCGCCGATATGGTTAAGGAGGGTGCAGTTGTTATTGATGTGGGAATTACTCGCGTTAAAAGCGAACAAACAAAATCGGGCTGGAAGTTACTGGGCGATGTAAAGTTTGATGAGGTAGCCCCCAAGTGCAGCTATATAACCCCTGTACCGGGTGGAGTTGGTCCTTTAACAATTGTATCGCTCTTGAAAAATACTCTCAAAGCAGCCAAAAAAGAAGTTTACGGATAAACTTAGCAATTCATTCTTCAAACCTACTTTTAAAAAGATTTTTAATGATTAGTTATGTCATTCTACAATGAGTTGGAGTATTATTATCCAAGCTAGAGTTGGCTCTACCAGATTGCCAAACAAAATAATATTACCTTTTGCTAAAGGAAAGTCTATCCTTCAAGTTATAATTGAAAACCTTTTAACTGCCTTTCCCTCTGATAAGATTATTGTAGCAACTACCGATTCAGAGCTTGATAATCGAATTGAACAAATTGCGAATTATTATAGCGTAAATGTATTCCGAGGTGACGAGAACCACGTTCTGAAGCGATTTATTGATTGTTCAGAATATTACGGTATAAACAAAATAATTAGACTTTGTGCTGACAATCCTTTTATTATTCCTGAATATATTAAACTTTTGTTAGAGCAAGCAACAGAAGACGATGACTACCTTTCTTTTGCATTTCCTGATAATACACCAACGATTCAATCTCACATAGGCCTCTTTACAGAATATACAAAACTAACTACCCTACGAATGATTTCAGAGTTTACTCATGAAAAACACTATTTAGAACATGTTACTAATTATTTATATACAAATCCTGATAAATTCAAGATTCGATTTTTGCCCGTACCACGTAGTATTCAATCTCGTAAAGATATTCGCCTAACTATTGATACAATTAACGATTTTGAACTCTTAAAAAAATTGTATCTAAAACTTCCCAATGTTACCTCACCAGATTTTATAAATTCATTACTTTTGCTTATCGATAGCGATCCCGAGATAAAACAAAAAATGCAGAATCAAATTAAACAAAATGCAAAAAAATAGTGAAACCTACATAATTGGAGAAATCGGTCAAAACCATAATGGTTCAGTTGATATTGCCAAGTTAATTATCGATATGGTATGTAGACCAATTGTTGAAGAATGTTTTCAACTTGAACTAAAACCAATAAATGCTGTTAAACTCACAAAACGAGACTTAAATGAAGAACTTTCTAAGTCTCAAATGGAAATGCTATATAACAATCCAAATTCATTTGGAAAAACCTATGGAGAACATCGAGCTTATCTTGAATTATCGGACGACGAACATTATGAGATTTACAAATACTGCAAAAACACATACAATATTGACTTTGTTGAGACTATTTGCGCTATTGGAGCAATGAGTGTATTAAAAAAATTCGTACCTGATTATTTAAAAGTTGCAAGTCGTGACATAACAAATCTGCCTTTGCTTGAGGCTCTTGCTTCAACCAAACTACCAATTATTCTTTCTACAGGAATGGCAGGTAAAAAAGAATTAGATGAAGCCCTAGAAATAATTACAAAATACCATAATAATATTTCTATATTACACTGCGTATCACAATATCCAACTCATCCTGAAAACATTAACTTAAATTCTATTCCATATTTAATTGAGAATTATCCCGAGTACACAATCGGCTACTCAGATCATTCAATTGGTATTTCTGCCCCTGTTGCTGCAGTTGCAATGGGTGCAAAAATCATAGAGAAACACATTACACTTGATAGACGAATGAAAGGTACTGATCAAAAAAGTTCATTAGGTCCTGACGGTGTATATCGCATGATTAGGGATATTCGTTTACTTGAGAAATCATTGGGAGTTAAAGATATTTTTATAGACGAAGCAGTAAAAAGCAACCAGATTAAACTCGAAAGGAGCATTGCAACAAAACGTAAGATGAGAAAAGGTGAAATAATTACTCTGAATGATATTCACCTTCTCTCGCCAGGTAACGGATTTAAATGGATTGATAAAAATAAAGTTGTCGGTAAAACTTTGCTAATCGATATTGATGAAAATGAAATCATTTTCCCTGACATGATTTCATAAATCTTAAAAAGCCATTTATGATAAAATTGCCAAAATTAGTACTTACCGATATCGACGGAGTATGGACTGACGGGGGAATGTACTATTCCACTAATGGAGATGAATTTAAAAAGTTCAACACATACGATAGTGCTGGAGTTCTTTTCTGTCATGCACTAAAAATCCCCGTTGGTATTATAACTGGTGAAAAATCATTAGCAGTAGAGCACAGAGCAAAAAAATTGCAAATTGACTACTGCTATACAGGAGTAAACAACAAAGTAGAAGTAGCAACTAAAATATGTCACCAACTTAAAATATCTTTAGAAGAAGTAGCGTTTATAGGGGACGATTTGAACGATATAAACCTTTTAAAACTTGTAGGATACCCTGGCGTAGTAAACTCGGCTCCTGAATATATCAAGCAATACGCTAAATACATAACAAAACGAAGTGGTGGAAAAGGAGCATTCAGGGAATTTGTTGAACATATTCTAATTCAAAACAATAGTTTTGACAAGGCCATGAAAAGCATTAACATTGATTTGTAAAGTTAATACCAGTTTCTATAAATAATGAACCTCGAAAAGATAATACATAAAATAGAAACCGAAACAAACCTCCCTGATATAAAATACATGAATTTTCATGTTTGGCTTGCAATACGTAAACACATTTACCCGAAACTCACAAAGGGTATCTATAAATTAAAATCTCCCCAAGGAATTAAGGTAGTTAAACTTTTTCTTAATGCATTTTATGGTTTTAGTTACTGGTTCCATAGATATGATTATTGGTTTATCTCATCTACAACAACACGAAAACCAATAAATGGAACCTATCGTGATATCTTTACAGATCATATCATGGAGAAATTGCCTAATAGTTGGAAAATTGAATACACTTTGAAACAACATTATCCCAAAAAACTAATCCCATATCAAAAGGTTTCATCGATGCTTCTGCTGATTATTGTTGAAAAGTTTATTTCATGTTTACTAACAAACAACAAAAAAATTATAGAAATAGAAAATGAAATTTTGAAACATTTCAAAACAATAAAACGAAACGAAATAGACATAAAGCATTCCATTAAAAAAATTGTAGGACAATACCATACTATGAAACTACTACTTTTCTTTAAAAAAAAGCCAAAAGTTTTGTTTCTTGTTAGTGCCTATTCTTATTACGGATATGTTAAAGCGTTAAAAGAGAAATCTGTTAAAATAGTTGAAATACAACATGGCGTGATAAACAATTCACATGTAGGATATGTGATATATTCCAATTATCCAAATCTGTATTTTCCAGACTATCTATTATCTTTTGGGTCAAACGAAAAAAAGATTTTAAAACATCCTAATCGTTTTTCTGAAGTAACGAAAATACACCCCACAGGAAGTTATATAATCGATTATTATAAGAATAATTTTAAACCTCAAAAAGAGTTGTCTGAGTTGATTAAAAAATACGAATTAAGTTTCTGCGTTTCACTTCAAGATTGCGAAGTTGGCTTTTCTATAATACCTTGGATTATTGAGATTGCCAAAAACAATCCAAAAAATATTTTTGTATTAAAGCCACGTGAAACCCCAATATCATATTATAAAGAAAATTATAATTTCCCAACAAACACAATATTCAACAATAATCTAAATATATATGAGTTAATCTTGCATTGCGATTATCACATTACAGCGTACTCAACTACTGCACTAGAAGCCCCATCTCTAGGAAAACCTAACATTTTATTTAATATTGAAAATAAAGCTATGACCTACTATAAAATCATTCTAACTCAAAACAAATCAACATTTTACCTAAATAGTACTGCTGAATTTGATAAAATTATTTCTAAACTTCAAAATATGTCATCCAAAGAAGTTATTGAGGCTAATGCAAATATTTTTAAACCTAATTATTTGAAAAACCTATATAACTTTCTTTCACATAATTTATAAAATGATTTCCAAATCGTCCTTAAAATCTACTTTTATATATACTCTTGTTGGCTCTTTGCCTCTAGCGACCAGCATAATTTTACTTCCTTTCTTTGGCAATCAGAATCTATTAAGTACATCAGACTATGGCATGCTAGCCATCTACCTTACAATAAGCGAGTTGGCTAGAGTCCTTTTCATATTTGCCACTGATAATTTTATGGGCCTAAATTATGTTCATTATAGTTCAAACCAAAGTCAAAAAGAAGCATTTATTGGCACATCTTCATTGTTCATGCTCATATATGGAGCAACCCTGCTTTTAATTTTGTCTACATTTGGACAATCTATATTCGACTTGGCCTATCCGGAAAAGGATATTAGTTTTTTCCCATACGGATTTGCATCGTTACTAACCGGTATGTTAAATGGGAACTTTAAGGCATATACCACCATACAAATATACAGGGAAAAGCCACTTCCCTATTTTTGGGTAAACATAACCCAAGTATTTCTAATTCTCTCTCTATCAACTGTTGGATTATACTTAAACCCCCTTTCACTCGATGCACCAATTTATGCCAGATTAGTTGCCTCAGCAGTATCGTTTATTTGGGCTTTTTCATTCTTTATTTCGCATGGCAAATTTAAATTCAAATTTTCGTACCTTCGGAAACTTTTAAACTACGCTGCCCCTCTTTACATTTATTACTTATTGCACTGGATTATAAACAACATGGATAGATATCTAATTTTGGGGCTAATATCAAAAGAATCTGTAGCTATCTATGATTTTGCTGTAAAAGTCGCCATGGCGTTAGAATTAATACAAAATGGGTTAGCTGGTGCCATATCTCCCAAAGTATTCAAGCTATGGAAAAAGAGTAATGATGCACCAAGCGGAAACATCGAAATTAACAAGTATTTTCATGTTTTTGCACTTATTAATATCTCTATTATTCCCCTTTTTTACATTGCTCTTCCAATAGTAATACCTTGGGTAGTAAACAATACTGAATTGTATGCTTCGTTCAGTTTTTTTCCTATACTTTTTGCCACTAGAGCCACCAGAATCTGGTACTACTACCTAACAAGTCCAATTTTCTACTTCCAACGGACAAAAGTGATGCCTATCATTTTTTCTATTGTTGCCGTTCTACAAATTGGATTAACCTATTTTTTAATTACCCTTATGGGAATTAACGGGGCTTTATGGGCTAACTTTATTACTAGACTTTTCCAATCTGCTCTAATATTTCTGTATGTGAGAACTTTTTTTCATTTTAACATTAACCCTAAAAAGATCCTACTTTTTCCAGGCGTCAATATTCTTTGCCTTGCTTTACTTTTCGCATTAAACTTTAATGTATTTATAAACATAATCATTTTAATTGCAGTAACGGGAATCACTTCATATCTCACATATCGAAATGAGATAAATTTTAAATTTTTGAAAAATATCCTGTTAAAGAAAGATTAGAACAGATCAATAGAAATATTTTGAATAAACGCTGTATGTGTAAGTTCTCTTCCCACTCTAGCCTCGGTAATCAGCATTAATACAGGAATTTCGTTTCCATTCTTAGTAATTATAGTAACCTCCTTTCGTTGTCCAGTTATTTTTTCCTTATTTGGATCGATGTATGCGGCTATGTAAGTATCTTTTTGCGCAATATCAGTTGGGAAGAGTAAACGCACACTTTGTCCAATCACTTTATCTCTGCTGATTTCAAACAGTTCTTCGGCAGCCTTGTTGAAAAACTGCACAATGCCATCGTGGTCGGTAATTATTATGGCATCAAGGAAACCTTCCAGCGTTTTTTCATTCCGTATTTTAACCTTTTCAATCTCTTTAAACTGGTTCCTAACTTCTTCCTTGGCCTCGCGCAACTTCTTGTTCAGCTCAATTTCATTCTGACGTAGCTGTTCTTCCTGTTTTTTGACTTGCTCAGTTTGACGTTGGGTTTCAAACTCCATGTGTTTTTCGCGAGTGATATCGTTGGCAATCAAAATCACCTTAGCCACCTCATCGTACATATCGTTCACTGCAGTAAAGGTACAGCGGAACCAACGCCCATTGCCATTGTTGGTGAGCACACGAAATTGCCCCTCATATGGGATTCCATGTATTACATCATCCCAAACGCGCTCAATATTCTTACGTTCCGATGTATGAACAAGTTCAAATATAGATTTTTCCTTTGCAGCATTGAGATTATAGGAAAGGGAAAGGAGCAATTTCTCATTAGCATCAATTAAATCGCCTGTTGGCGAAAACTCTGCTTTAATTGACGAACGGTTAAGCGCACTAATTTGACCTTCGTAGTCGAGGCTTAGCTTCTTTTGATCGGTTGTGTCAATTCCAAGGAATAGGATCTTATCTACACCTCCGGCTTCATTTCGTACACAAGTGAATGTTGCAATTGTCCAAAGGTCATTACCATTGCGGGTAAGTAATTTCATGTCACCCTCAAAATGTTTGCCACCTTTGCTAAGGGTATTCCATATATCATCAAACCAAAGCCTATCCTTTTTGTTGATAAACATCGATATGTGTTGCCGTTCCACATCGCTATTGGATGAATACTCCAACTTCTGCAAAAACTTGGAGTTTGCATACAGCAATGTACCGTCCACATCGAAATCGGCACGAATCATGGTATGGTTCACAGAGTTGGAGAAGCTGATAAACTTTGCCGACTGGCGGCTTGCCTCTTCCTGTGTGGCCTGGAGTTCTTCCATGTTCTGGCGCATTTGTTCCTCCTTAAGCGCCAACTCCTCGGCCTGCTCGCGCGATTCCTTCAAAAGCTTTGCCGTTCGAATATTTATCTTAACTGTTGCAATAGTTGTTGCCACGCTCTCCGAAACCTTATCGATAAACTCCTCCTGGTGCTTTTCAAATGGATTAAACGATGCCAGCTCAATGACACCATGAACAACATCGTTCATCTTAAGAGGAATAAGCATCAGATACTTGGGATTAGCCTTACCAAGTCCGCTGGTAATATTCAAATAACCATCGGGAATCTTTTTTAAAGTGATTTTTTCCTTTTCCAAGGCACAGGCACCAACAAGCCCATCGCCCCAGGGTATAATTTTATCGGCATATTTTCTGCGCTCATAGGCATAGCAGGCTGTCATCCGGAAATGGATATCGGTTTCATCGTCATCTTCCAAAAGGTAGAATGCAGCCTGATTTGTACCAACGTAATTTACTAAATTGCGGATAACCTGAAAGGTTAACTTCTCAATGTTATCGTTGTTCTGACGTAGGATTTCGCCAAAGAGAGCCATGCCCTCAGCAGCCCAGCGTCGTTGCTCATCCTCCTTTTTCCTTTTTTCCTCCTCTAATTTGCTCTGGCGAATATCGTTACGTAAACTGACTATTGCCTTACCAAGTGCATCAGTATCATCGGGAGTGTATTCGGCTTCAACATCACCTTCTCGTAACTTTTCCACAAACCGATAAAGCTTACGCTCTCTACTTATGTTTTTCTGTAATGTGGTTTCGAAATCGTTTATTCGTAGCGAAATTTTCTGGTAAACAAAATATCCAACAGCACCAAGAATGACAGGTAAAAAATCAAATATATAGAACAATGGCATTATGCGATGTAGGTCCAAAATTCCTCCCGGAGTTAATGCAAGATCATTGGTTAATATACCTATAACATATGCAATGGCAAGAAATACAAGCCCTACGGTAAGTCCAAGGAGATTCCCTTGAACAATGTATTTAAATGAGTACTTAGATTCCATGTATAACTCAATTTTTGAAGTTTAAAAATAAGCATTTTTTCAACTTATATGCAAATCTATTGATTCTAATTCAATTGAAATAGTAATTTGCTAGGAAAGTTCCAGCTATCAGCTTAAGCGTGTTTTTACTCTTTGCATAATATGATTCGCTATATCCTGTAAGGGCAAAAGGGCAGATGCTGCATCAAGTTTTACGGCTTCACGAGGCATTCCGTAAACCACACACGATTTTTCGTCCTGTGCAATTGTGTGAGCACCTGCCTCCTTCATTTCAAGCAAACCTTTTGCTCCGTCGTCGCCCATGCCGGTCATAATTACGCCTATAGCGTTATGCGCAGCAAAACGTGCAACGCTGCGGAAAAGAACATCAACGGAAGGTCTATGCCTGTTAACCAGAGGGCCTTGTAGCACCTCAACATAGTATCGTGCACCGCTGCGCTTTAAAAGCATATGGTAATTTCCAGGGGCTATTAACGCTTGCCCCGGGAGAACAGCATCGCCATTCTGTGCTTCCTTAACCGTAATCTTACATATATCGTTTAAGCGATTAGCAAACGATGTTGTAAATTTCTCGGGCATATGCTGTACTATAACAATTCCAGGGCAATCAACAGGCATTGCTTGTAAGAATGTAACAATGGCCTCCGTTCCACCCGTGGAGGCACCTACTGCTATAATTTTCTCGGTAGTTGTAAGGGGGGCTGAGGGAATAACCTGTTTAGGGATAATAACATCGGCTGAGAGTTTTGGCTCAACAATAGGAGGTGTAAGAACTTTACGTCTTGCTATTTTGCTGCGAGCGGCAGCTTTAATTGCATCGCAAATGATAATCTTTGATTCTTCGAGAAAAACTTTGGTATTTACCTGCGGCTTAGTAATCAATTCAACTGCGCCGTGCTCAAGGGCACGCATCCCCATTTCAGTAGCCCGGCTTGTAAGGCTCGATATGATTACAACCGGTATGGGGTGCTGTGACATTATTTTACGTAGGAAGGTGAGTCCATCCATCCGGGGCATTTCAATGTCGAGAGTTATTACATCGGGGGTTACCTCAGCCATTTTACGGGCTGCAAAGTACGGGTCGGCTGCAGTTCCAATAACCTCCAGCTCGGAATCGGATGAGATAATCTCCATTAACGTTTGCCTAACTAATGCTGAATCGTCAACAATCAGCACTTTTATTCTATTCAGCATGTCAGCCATTTACATCAACTTTAATATTAATGGCCATAAAAATACTGCGCAATTTACTTAGTCTTTTTGGAACTTATACTTTTAACCTCATTGGGGTTTAGTGTTTTTTGAATAAACTTATGGCGAACTTCACCTGTTGCGGTATCATACTCAATCTTTCGTCCCTGGTTACCACCAACGCTTTTAGCTACTACTGGAATTCCGTGTTCAGCCAAAAGTTCCAGGGCGATAGCGATGTTACGTTGGCCTATATGGAAGTTGTCCAGACTTGTTTCAAGCACCTCACCTCCCCCAAATACTTTTGCCTTAAGATTTTCCTTTTTTGAGCCCAGAGCAATCATTCTATCAATCAATCGATCTATGGCAATATTGCCATACCTTGGACTTGCAAGCCCTTGTCCATTCCACAATGGCAGCATGTAGTGGTTAATTCCGCCATGCTTTAACTCAGAATCGTAAAGGCATACAGCAACACATGAGCCCAGAATTGTGGTAACAACATGGGGCTCTTTATCGGCAAATAGCGATGCAGGGTATAGGTAATGTGACTTGAAATGCTCCATCAACCGGCGTTAAAAAATTTCTGCGTCCTGATCAAAAAACATCTCGTTGGCATCAGTGGCTAAATCGTCAACGTCAATGTTGGGTTCGGGTATTGAAATTGTGAAGCATGCGCCTTTGCCAAGTTCGCTCTCAATTTCAATGCTACCATTGAGCATATCAATAATAGCCTTATTTACAGATAATCCTAATCCATGACCACGGTTCAAAGAATTAATTCCGGTATCGAGTCGCTTAAACCTATCGAATATTATCTTGTGATTTTCTTTTGAAATGCCAATACCATGGTCTTTTACGCAAATAGTAAGCTGGTTAGTTGTACGCTGTGCAATTATCTCAATAATGCCTCCCTCAAAACTGAAATTCACTGCATTGCTTAGTAGGTTTGCTATTATTAACTTTAACTTCTCGGGGTCGGTTTTAAAAATCTTTGGGTTATCAATGGACGGATCTGAGTTGTAGGAATATTCAACCTTTAAATTCTTTTTGCGTAGTTCATACTTAAACGACTCAATAACACTTTCGAGCAGGTTGTTAACATCAACCTGCATGATCTCGGGTTGTATTTCGCCAGCTTCAATCTTAGCAGCCACAAAGATATTCCGAAACTGAAAATCGAGGTTAAATGCCTCGGAGTGGATTAGGGCCACCATGGAAATAACCTTTTTCCAGTTCTCCTTATCAACTGAGAGTATTGCCTTGGAAAGTCCTATTATTGAGGTAAATGGGTTAATAATCTCATTGGTGATGTTTGAAATAAAGTGCGACTTCAAGGCTTCGGACTCCTCCAACTTCTTGTTTACCTGCTTCAACTCAGCATTCAGAACTTTTAGCTCATCGAGAGCTTTCTTGTTAAGCTCAAACCTGCGCTGGAGCTCAGCAAGCAGTTCGCTATCGGTTAATTCTTCAGTTTTTTTAGCCATAGTAGTTAACTTTATACTTTCCGGTAAATAGTAGGTTTTACCTGTTTAAGCGGCACATTCATGTTTAAAATCGATTCGGAATGCCCCAAAACTAGGTAGCCATAGGGTTTTATACGTTGGCACAGTTTATTAATAACAGCTTCTTGGGTGTTCCTATCAAAGTAAATAAGTACGTTTCGGCAAAAAACAACATCGAACAAGTGCCTGGTATCGTAACTGGAATCCATGAGGTTTAAACGGGCAAAGGTTACCTTGGTGCGAACATGAGGAGCCATTTTGATGGTAGGGTTTGCTCTATCCTTGCTCCTTAGCACGTATTTCCGCTTAAGAGTTAGAGGGATACCCTCAACTTTTTCCTCTTTGTATATGGCATCAATTGCTGTTTGAAGAATTCGGGTAGAGATATCGGTAGCAAAAATGGAAAAGTTAAAGCCAGGGTGTGCTTCAGCAAACTCAAAAAGCACCATGGCGAGGGTGTAGGGTTCTTCACCGCTTGAACAGCCTGCACTCCAAACCTTAAAAATACCCGACTTATTTGCCTCGTAATACGCGGGAAGTAATTCGGTTGATAAAAACTCGAAATGGGCTGGCTCACGGAAAAAATCAGTTTTGTTGGTGCTAACCACATCCAACATATGAATAATCTCGCTATCAAAGCCTTCGCGACTGAAAAGATATTCAATATAAGCCTTAAAAGAGCCAATTTTTAAGTGTTTTAACCTTTTCTGGAGGCGGCATTGCAGCATTACCTTTTTTATAGGTGGAAGTTTAATACCGCTCTCCTTGTAGATTAATGCACTAAGCCGTTTAAACTCATCGTCGGTAAGCTGTAGCTTGTAGTAATCCACAAACTCATCGGCCTGCATATATTAAAGAATTACTATTGTGGATCGGTTTCCTCGTTAATTGTCTGGTTAGAATCAACAATAGATGTAATCTCATCCACTGAAAAAATGGCATCCATGTTAAGAATGATGATAAATCGCTCATCAACCTTTGCCATACCGATTATAAATTCCGACTTATAGCGACTGCCCAGGGTTGGTAAAGGCATTATCTGGCTATTATCTATCTCCAGAACTGCTTGCACGGAATCGACAATGGCCCCAACATGAACCGATTCGCCATCAACATCAATATCCAGCACAATGATACAGGTGTTGTTGGTGTATTCGGTTTCAGGCATTCCAAACTTTATGCGTGTATCTATTACAGGTAGTATAGCCCCCCTTAGGTTAATTACCCCTTTCAGGTATTCAGGCGCTTTAGGCACCTTTGTAATAGGGGTCAACTCCAGGATATTCAATACCTTGCCAACATGTGCAGCAAACTCCTCGTTACCTAGCTTAAAGGTAAGATATGATTTGATTTGATTTTTGTTCTCGGTATCCATTGTAAAAAATTATTAGGTTGTTACTTCCTTGTTGCAAACATTTTAATAATCTTATTGGTGTCCATTACTAGGGCAACCGTACCATCGCCTAGTATTGTTGCTCCTGAGAAAATATCGTGACTCTTGTAGTGTTTCCCTAAAGGTTTAAGCACAGCTTGGTATTCGCCAATTACATAGTCAACTACCAGGCCAACCCTGTTATCCTCAAAATTTACTACAACAACCTGTTCTAGTTCCTCATTGCTAGGCTTGAGGTTAAACTCCTTACGTAAGCTAAAGAATGGAATTTGAGTTCCATCGAGGGTTACAAGGTTATTGAAAGAGTTGTATACACTCTCCTTGTCAACCGCATAAATCTTGTCGATGGAAGAAAGAGGGATAACAAAGGGGGAACTATCAATACTAACCAGCAACCCATCGATAATTGAAAGGGTTAAGGGCAGCTTTATGGTAATAGTGGTTCCCTTGCCAACTTCCGATTCAACCTCAACCTCGCCTCTGATGTCGGCAATTTTCTTTTTTACCACATCCATACCCACTCCCCTGCCCGATACATCGGTTACCTTTCTGGCTGTAGAGAATCCGGGTAAAAAGATAAGGTCAAGAATCTCCTTCTTGCTCATCTTTTTATCCGATGGCACCAAACCTTTTGAAATTGCTTTGGCATGTATGGTTTCAGTATCAATCCCTGCGCCATCATCGCTAACCTGGATTATTACACTTGCCCCGGAGTAGAATGCTTTCAGGTGAATCTTACCCTTAGCAGGCTTTCCATTGGCTATGCGCACCCGGGCATCCTCAATACCATGATCCATACTATTCCTGATAACATGCATCAGGGGGTCGGATAGGTTTTCAATGATGGTTTTGTCGAGTTCAGTATCGGCTCCCTCAACAATAAAATCGACCTCTTTGTGCAATTCGGCTGACAAATCCCTGACAAGCCTCTGAAAGCGACCAAATAGGTTTTCAATGGGTATCAGAACTATGCTAAAGGCAATATCGCGAAGCTGGCGGGTTAGCTTGTGAACGTTTTCAACTATGGGTGCCAATCCTGGAACATTTGTTTGCTCAGCAAAAAGGCTTAAACGGGCCTGAGTGGTAACTAGTTCCGACACAAGGTTCATGAGATGGTCGAGCTTATCGGACGACACGCGAATGCTTGCAGCGGTTTTGTCCTTAGTGGCTATTCGCTCTTTAGTGAACTGTTTGGCCTTTTCCTTATTGATTCGGGCAACAGCTTTTGTTGCCAGACGTTGTATGGTTACCAATCCTACATCCTTTTGAACCTCTGCGAGCTGCGAAACTTCTTCAACAAATAATTTGTCCGCAAGCAGGTTCTCCTCCGCCAACTTTTGTATTTCAAGCTTTGAATCGGTTTCAACAAAAATGAACACGTCATGAATGGCATTTACGTCCTGATCGGTTGCCAGCAATACCTCCCAGTAGGTATAGCAAAGGTTTGGGATGATTTCCATTATTCCAGGCAGCCTGTTGAAATGGGCAAAAACCTTATGATCGCCCAACGAGCAAAGCTCATCAAGAAGGTACAGAGGGTTTGTTCCGTTCTTAAAAATATCCTCATTCGGTTCAAAAAGAATGTAGTAGGTAGATAGCGATTCGGATTTTTCCTTAGTAGTTTCAGTTTTTTGGGTTACAGTTTCAGCGTTACCCGGGTTAATGATACTATTAATTTTCCCCATTAAGCCATCATGAACTGTTTTAAAGTCGGGATCCTCATAGTTTTGCTCGTCGAGCATAGCCTTGAGATGATCTACCGATGAAAAGGTTATGTTCAATATATCCTTACTTACCTCGAGCTGTCCATTACGAATCATGTCGTATATGGTCTCAAGGTTGTGCGTAAAGCTATCGATAAGGTCAAACCCAAACATGGCGCTGTTGCCCTTAAGGGTGTGCATCACCCTAAAGACTTGTTGAATCAGCTTCTCATCGTTGGGGCTTTTCTCAAGTTCTAAAACGGACACTTCAAGTTTATCAATAAGCTCCGCAGCCTCCTCTATAAACTTATTCCTAAAGCTATCCATTACCTAATCACTTTATTAATTGCCGAAATGAGTTTAGCAGGAACAAACGGTTTAATAATCCATCCCGTAGCACCGGCATCTTTAGCTTCCATTTTTTTTGAGGTTTGCGATTCGGTAGTCAGGAATAGGATTGGCACGCGTTCGTACTCCGGCATTGCTCTAATATGCTTAATGAGCTCTATGCCGTCCATTTCAGGCATATGAAGATCGGTGATCACCAAATCGATTGTTTTACCATCAAGATGTTTTAAGGCATCTTTGCCATCAACACCAACAAGCACATTGTACCCTTCGTTCTCAAGGGTAAACCGAACTACTTCTCGAATACTATCGGAATCGTCAACAATTAGTATTGTTTTTGCCATAGCAATGGATAATTTATTTTGTTAATATTCTGATTTTATGCCCGATCGTTCAAGTATTGTGCGCTGGTCAGCAGTCAACTCAAACTTAACAGTCGATTCTAAGCCTCGCTCGTTCATGGAGAAATTAAAGGAGCGTACAAGTTGAATAAAACCGAGGTCAACGACCTCAGCGTTTTTAATGAGCAAATCGGTTGGTTTAGCCTCACTAAATAGCTTTACCAGTTCACTCTTTATATCGCTGATATTATTGAGACTTAAATCGCCACTCAGGGTAACTAGCGATGAACCTTTCTGCCTTTCGATGGTAAAGTTTTTCTCTTGCATTGACATGTTTTTGGTTTATTTAAAAGAACTCAATGTTTGACTCATCCTGATCTGTTTCCGATAAATCGTTGATACCCGCATTCCCTTTAATAACCATGTTGTGTATCCGATGTTCCGACTCCATGGTATAAAGCTTTCGCATAAACTCCAGGTCATCCCTATCGAACTGGCTCTCCTCCTTACCGGTTAATGTGGAGTATATTTGGTTTAGAAGTTTTATTACATCAAGAATTTTTAGCTCAAATACTTCATAGTACTTAACCTGGCTTACAGCCCTGTGGATGATATCGCCTAAATCATTACTAGCCTGAAACTTTTCCTTGAGTAAAATACTCACTTTTTCATCGCACTCTAGCAGGTTACTAGCTATCTCCTTAAGCGTTGTTGGAATTGATTCCCATTCCTGCGATTTAGTATTTTCTGAAATCAATTCCGATAATCGCTCAATATCAGATATTTTGGACTCAAGGTGCATGTATAGCGTGCCTATTTGGCTTCGGGAGGTAATGATGTCAAAAGTAACTGTTTCAATCTGTTGAATTAGGTTCGATTGAAGCATTAACTCCGGCTGCTTTATTCTTTTTAACAGCAACTCACCGAATCGGTTGGCGTCATCATCAATAGCAGAGGCTTCAACCATTAAACTAACGTTATGCCTAATTGATTGAAGCAAGTTGTTCACCCTAGCCAGTAAGGAAAGGTATTTGCTAACAGGTAGCGTAGTATTTGTAAGCTTATGCGCAACATTTGTAAAAGGTTGCTCTGTATCCGATTCTTGTATTCTTTTTAAATCCCGGCATTGGTTCAATATGTTTTGTGCAATGCTTCCAATGATCTTGAACTTATCTATTATCTGCTCAATGGCTCTTTGATACTCTTTGTTTGCCCTAACCAGTAATGCCGACTGAATGTTAACAAGCTCTGCTATCTGATTTAAATAGTTTTTCTGCTCGCTTTCATCTTCAGAGGAGAGGTTATTTAGTATTTCCTTATGCGATACCTGTACGTGTTCAATTTTTTGGCGAATTATGTCGTGGTACTGGAGGTTTGTGATAATACTGTCAATGGAATCGCGGAGTTTTGCATTATGCTCCTGGAGTTTTGGTAAATTGAGGCTTAGGTCTTGCTGTTTTTCCGAAAATACCAGAATGGATTCGTTAATGATTTCAATGGCAATACCAATAGGCTGATTAGCATTTCGCATGTTCTTCTTAACCCTATCAACACCCTCGCGAAGAAACTTCATGTTGCCATGAAGCGACTTGGCAAGTTCAAGCTCTGCTAGTTTTGACTTGTTTACTAATCGGTTAAACTCAATAAAAAGTTCATCCTTTTCCTTGGTAGTTCCAACTGAGTTGGACTCAATACCTGTAATTTTAAGGTTGGCTAGCAAAAACTTGAGGGTTAGGAGATTTTGGTTAATGTTTTTGCTATGTAGGTCAATGGAATCGAGAATATCATATACCTCATCAATACTTTTTACTATGGAGTCGGCGTACTTGTTAGTTTCTTTTTTGGCCTGACTGAACTTTTTAAAAAGTAGCTTGAGATTCAGCAACGATTCACTAGTATAGCTGGAAGCATATACGGCAAACACCTCTTCTGCATTTGCTGAGATTGAGGTTGACTTTGCGTATGCTTCCTTGAACCTTTCGTTAAGACCTAAAAAATCCTCAGCGGCGCAATTTAGTATCTCAACTATAAGACTATCAATTACAGTAAACTGTTCAGATATCTCCTTGATTTTTTTCATAACAATTTAAATTACGCCCCAGCCAATAAAACCTCTTTCACCCTCTTAACCAGTAAAAGTATATCAACTGGTTTTGGGAAGAAATCCTTTACTCCAAGCACTTCGCACTGGTTACGGTAAAACTCAGTGTTAGCAGCGGTTACTATGAAAATTGGAATTGCACTTACACGCTCATCCTGCTTGACAGATTTAAGAAAATCAATTCCTGTAACATTGGGCATAAGTAAATCCAAAAGTATAAGGCCTGGTAGTTCTTTTTCAATAAGTTTAAATGCATCAGTGGCATTGCTCACGGTAACCACCTTGATTCCCTCTTCGTCAAGTAGGGCTTCCACAAGTACCTGATTCGTAACTGAATCGTCAATCACCAAAACGTATCCTTTGAAATCCATAGTATTTCTATATCTTTTCAAATCTATTAAAATGAAGCAGCAGAATAACAAACTACACGGTGATATAAATTATTTATATAAATGATTTATATCACTTTTTTATTTGACGAGAATTATCTAACTTTAAGTGTCTTTAGATTCAAATATGTCTGAAATAGTAAACATATCGTTTGATAAAACATTTGAAAATTGCAAATTGCCTATTAACCAACTGCTAACAACAGAGCAGCAGGCTATCATTATGGATAATATCAATATTGTAAGCTATAACCGTAAGGATATCATTGTTAAACAGTTCTCAGCATCAAGCCATATTTACTATATTATTAAAGGTATTCTTAAGGTGAGTAGTGAGCAAAGAAAAGGCAAGAATCTGGTCGTGAAGATTGATACCACTGGTAGTTTTGTAGGACTAATTTCACTTCTTGGCGGCGATTCCTATAACTTTACGGTTACTGCAGTTGAAAATTGCACACTGGCACAAATCCCCATTGCTACGCTGAAATCGGTAATGCTTCAAAATTCACGCTTTGCCCTTGAAATTAGCCAGCTAACATGCAGGCATGGTTTATTCCTTGTAAACAGACTAGCCGGATTGCTTTACAAGCAGCTACCCGGCCGAGTAGCAGATTTGATTCTTTACTTTGCCGATGACATATTCTGCAACAACGAGTTTGAATTTCCCGCAAACAGAACTGAACTAGCTGAGCTTTGCGGAACAACCAAGGAAAGCTTGATTAGAACCTTATCGGAATTTAACCACGATAGAATAATTGAACTGCAACGAAATAGAATCAGGATTATTAGTTACGATATACTAAAAACATTGAGCAGATTCGGTTAATGCAAAAAAAGTAAATCTTATGGCTAAAATTCTTATTGTCGATGACATATTTGTTAACAGGCTTCTTCTAAAAGAAGTGATGAAAAGTTTAAATGTTACCTGCCTTGAGGCTCAAAATGGCAAGGAGGCTATTGGCATTATTACTAAAGAGAAAGTTGACCTGGTTTTCATGGACATTGAAATGCCTGTGATGAATGGGCTGGAAACCACCAAGTACATTCGTGAAAAATTCCCTTCGCCACAAAAACACACCCCCATTGTAGCGTTAACCGCTCACAATCCGGCAAACTTTTTTGAGGATTTCAGGGATGTAGGCTTTGATTTTCTAATGACTAAACCATACTCCATTGAAAAAATTAAACAGGCTATTGAAAAGGTTCTAACTCCCATTTAAAAAATTACAACTATTGGGATAAAAATATACCTTTGCTGGTACTGAAAAACCTATAAAATCATCGCGTGTGATGGACAGATTAATTCTGGCAGAGCTAATACGCAAAAACAAACGACTAATAATACCCAACGTGGGAGCATTCCTTCATCGTGATACTGGAAGCAACACACAGCTCAGTATTACTTTTAGCCCTTTCCTGAAGTATAACGATGGTCAACTCGAAGATTTATTGATAAGTAATTATGGACTTTCAAAGATTGAGGCAAACGAGCAAATAAAAAAACTATCGATTGAAATTATTGATGAAGTTAAAGAAAGTGGTTCATACGCAATACCCGGTATTGGAATATTAATATATGATTCAAAGGGCTCCATTAGTTTGGCATCGGAGGAATCATCAAGCCATGGTAAGTCAATCGATTCTGACGATGGTAAAAATATTCAAGCCAACAATATCAATCCCCCCCTTGATTTAGACGCGAGTACCAGTGACAAAAACCAAGCCACCAATAATTCAAGTGTAAAAGAAGAGATTATACACGAAGAGAACGCCATTACTAAACATTATACTCAGGTTAGCCCGGATGCTGAGCGTGTTAATACCAATGTCCTTGACAGCATCATAGTAGAAAAAACTCCAACTGAAATCAGCAATCAAATTGAAAAAGATTTGGTACAATCTAACATGAAAGGCACTAGTAAAAAAAAGTCATCATCAATTCTACGAATTATTGTTTTTATAGCAGTATCGCTGTTTGTTATACTAACATTTGCATTCATCATGAGAGAGTTGGCCTTTGCCCCTGATGAAGCCGATTGGGAAAACATTAAAAACAAACCGGAAAAGGTAGAGCCCATTAAGTTGCCATCCGACTATGTTCTAAAATCCGATGATTTTGATAAGAAATTTGAAGCCACAAACCCTGCCGACCATGAAAGCAAAACCGCTAAAGGTAATGAGCAACCAGCACAATCAACGGAAGAAGTAATTGAAAAAACGCTAATCCAAGGTACTCCTGTTAGCAACCCATCAACAATTTACAGCCTTGTTGTTGGAAGTTTTGCCGAGAAGGCAAATGCCCAAAAATTCGTGAACGATCTTAAGGCAAAGGGATTTAGCGCTGAGGTTTATAGCAAACCTAACGGGAAGTATCTTGCAGTAATTGGCCGATATAGTAAAAAAGACGAAGCCAATCAACAAAGGGATAAACTCAAAAACCAATTTCAGGGAATATGGATTATTAGCCGAAAGCAATGAACAGAACTAAGCAATGCACCTACCCGCACATTGGAACTGTAACCTACACGTATAGAACTGGAAGCAAAAGAATCACTTTAAGAGTAAAAAAAGACAGTTCAATCCATGTTACCATTCCTTACCTTGTAAGATTCTCATTTGCAGAGGATTTTGTACTTTCAAAAATTAACTGGATAAAAAAGAAAATCCAAGAAAACGCAGAGCGTATAAAGCCTATTACTGAGTTTAAGAGCAGGCATCACTTAGTTCGACTGCAAGCTGAAAGCAGTCTGTCCAAATGTAAGGTTATTAAGAATGGAACCGATGTACTATTACTTTACCCCTCAACCGCCGACCCGACAAGTTACAACATACAGTTGCTAACAAAAAAAGTTATCACTGAAGTATTACGCGCTGAGGCTAAGTACTATTTACCCCAAAAGCTAAAGGAATTAGCCACTAGGCATAATTTCACCTATGGGAGAGTTACCATCCGTAACGCAAAATCGCGCTGGGGGAGCTGTAGTGGTAAAAATAATATCAGCCTTAGCCTCAGGCTAATGTTCTTGCCAGAACATCTTATTGACTATGTGCTGCTCCATGAGCTTTGCCACACCAAGGAAAAGAATCATGGCCCTAGGTTTTGGCAAATGTTGGACTCGGTATGCCAAGGAAATTCAAAGATACTCTCAAAGGAACTCAAGAGATTTCCTATTCCATTCTAGCACTAATAATAAACTACTATCAGAAAATTACTCCTCCAAGGAGTTAATGCGTTCAGCCAGTCCGACCACCTGGTCGTAAAAATCATTGGCTATTTTCTGATAATCAACATTGGTTAATTCACCTTTCTTGTATGTTTTTTTTGATATTTTTGAGATAGTTTCCTGCTCCAAAACCATTATATCGGAAATGATATCAAGAATTCGCTCCTTAGATATTGGCTCAGAATAAGTTAATTGGGCATAGCACTCGTCAAGCAGATGCTTTACCATATGTTTTATGTCCTTTTTAAGATCTTTTACGCTGGCCATATCAAACTATTAACAACAATTTTTCATATAAATATAAACCATTTCTTAAAAAACAAGTAAAAATTGATATTTTTTTTGATGAAAAGCAGCTACAAAGTTTTGCAATATTTACTAATACCCGTAAGCTTTACCCTCAACCTTCTCTGGTATTAATCTGAAAACCTTTACATTTTTAATGGCAGGCATGCTATACTCAAAACTATCGCGGCCAGAATATTTTTTCATGATAATATTCATACATTTCCTCTTCTCGTCTAAGTTGGTTACTTCCTCAACCTTTCCGTAAATAAGAACGCTACGGTACTTCATTGACCATGAGCAAGCAACGTTCTCGTGCTGGTAGCGTAAATGGTAGTCGGAACTAAAAGCTACGCATACGCTTGGATTTTGTTTCCAAATGTCGTTTTTTTTACCTTCAGGGCCTGAATGAAAGTAAAGCACACCTTCTTCATAACCAAAGTTAAAGGGTAAAACGTAAGGGTTTCCCTCCAAATCGATCATACCAATGTGGCAAACATCAACCGAATTGATAACCTGTTTAATTTCTTCTTGTTTAGCAATTATACGTGGTTTCATTGCAATTATTTTTGTAGTTCATACAAATTAAGTAAAAAATGATATTGCACGCTACCCACTAAGTACCTTTTTAAATTTTAATGATCATTTTTGCCAGGTAACCAAACATCAGCACAGGCATGGTGGCAACAATGTGAATTAGCCATTCCTTTCCGCTTAGCGGAACTGTTCTAAAAACTTCACCGCCAAACTGAACTATTGCGAATTGTCCAAGCAGAATTATTGTGGCAATGGCAACAAATAGTTTATTGGACGAAAAACTAAACACCCCAACACCCCCGAACAACCTTCGTGCGTTAAAAAGGTTCCAGAACTGCATTAAAACAAATACATTAAAAAAGCCTGTGAGATCCCTATCACTAAAACCTGCATCATGCTTTAAGTAAAATAGTAAGCCAACCAGAACTAGGTAAAATAAAACTGCTGTAGTTACTAGATACCTAAAAATACCAGCACTCAAAATAAACTCATGGGGTGATCGAGGTTTCTTTTTCATCACCTCAGAATGTGGGGGTTCTGTTGCAAGCGCAAGAGCTGCAAAGGTGTCCATAATCAGGTTAACCCAAAGCATTTGGGTAACGGTTAGTGGTAAATCTATTCCGGTAAACGGCCCGGTTAGCACAATTGCAACGGCAACTATGTTTATGGTAAGCTGGAAGTATAAGAATTTCTGAATATTTTGGTAAAGAGCCCTTCCCCAACGGGTTGCATTAACTATGCTTGAGAACGAATCGTCAAGTAAGATAATATCGGAGGCATCCTTGGCAACCTGAGTTCCTGAACCCATTGCTAAACCCACATCAGCCTGATTAAGGGCCGGGGCATCATTGGTACCATCGCCAGTAACGGCAACAACATTATGCAACCTTTGGATTAACGACACCATCCGCAACTTGTCAGTAGGGCGAGCCCTAAACATTACCTTAAGATTGGGCAATACCTTTAAAGCCTCATCGTCGGAGAGTTTTTCGAAATCGGGGCCCGAAATGGAGGCATATTCAGCATTACTTGCTATCAATCCTGCATTTTTGCCGATTGCAATTGCTGTATCCTGGTTATCGCCCGTAACCATTTTAACATCGATACCAGCCGTATGGCATTCGCTTATCGCATTGGGAACATCATCGCGCAAAGGGTCAGCAATGCCAACTATACCTAGAAAAGTTAAACCCAGAGGGGTATCTATATCGGTAATGCTATCAGCCTCGCTTTCAGAGTAGGCAAAGGCAATGGTTCGCAATGCCTTTACCTGAAATTCCCTTAGTTTTTCCGGTACACTGCTACTAACCGATTGGGGATCGCACATGGACAAAACCTTTTCGGGTGCGCCTTTAACCAAAAGCATTTTTCTCCCAATCTCATTAGAGTACCCTATAGTTAACATGTACTTTTTCTCCGATGAAAAAGGGTGCTGTACAACAGTATTAAAACCATCGCGTAGCACACGGTAATCTACACCATTCTCATAAAGCCAAAGTAAAAGGGCACCATCGGTAGGGTTTCCAACAATGCCATAGGGTTCTTGTGAAAAATCGATATGAGCTGTAGAATTTACAGCCAACGATAATTTTACAAGAAACGGAAGTCCACTGCTACTTGTATCACCCCAAAAATCCCACTCAATAACACGCATACGGTTCTGAGTGAGTGTTCCAGTTTTATCGGTACATATTACGGTAGCGGCCCCCATAGTTTCGGTTGCTTGAAGTTTTCGTACCAGGTTATTCTCAGCGGTCATTTTGCGCATGCTGTAAGCAAGGCTAAGTGTAACGCTCATTGAGAGACCCTCAGGAACAGCAACAACAATAAGGGTCATGGAAACCATAAAATAGCTAAGCAGGTGGCTTAGCAGATTACTATCAAACACCACCGATGTATTAAAAATATCGATGTTTAATAAAACCGCTATTACCAATCCCAGCAAAACCAGAAAAATTGCCGATGCTAGTAGCACAAGCAGCTGTTGTTTAGAATTATTGGGATAAGGCAGCGGAATTTTGATTGGTACTCTTACCCAACCAAATATAGTATTTACTGAAGGAACCCAGAACTTGGCCAGTATAATGATAATCGCAATTACTGTTACAACCAGTATGTACTTCTGCTCAAGGGTATAGCTGCTAGCTGGATTTACCACATAAAAAATGGTAAGAATGACAAATGCCAGGACTGCTATAAAAAAGGCTGCTGAACTGATGTACTCACTCAACTTTTGAAGTTGCTTGGTTAAGGGGGTTGGATTAATAATCTCCACAGTCGCCGCCCGGGCAGTTTTGCCAATCTCAGTACTATCGCCTACGGCAGTTGTACGGTATATGCCATGACCATCGGTAACCGTAGTTCCCTTAAAAACCCGGTTGGGTGAATATGTTGTTTTAAAGCTATCAGTAGGCAATGAGGTTTTGTTGGTGGATGGCTCACCAGTAAGCGACGACTCATTAACAATTAGCGAAACCGACTCTAAAAGAACCCCATCCGAGGGAATTTCATCACCGCGATCAACAATAACAATATCGCCAACTACTACATCCCGTTTAGGAACCTGTGTAACTCCTCCGTTTCGAATAACTTTAACCGGAAGCTCATCGTTCATATTATTAAGCAGTTCAAACTCCTTTGAGGCTTTGTACTCATCAATAAATGCCAGGAGCGTGGCCAAAAGAATCGCCACAATAATTCCAATGCCCTCCAAGTAATGTCCATTTGTTACTCCAATAGCAATAGCAATAAAAGCAGCCACAATGAGAATCTTGATAATTGGATTGTCAAACTTTTCGAGTAAAAGTTTCCACCAGGGAGTTTTTTGGGGTGGTGTAATTATGTTTACACCATACAGTTCTCTGTTCCTTAAAACCTCACTATCGGTTAAACCCTTGTAATAGCTCATATTTATTAGAAATACGCAACACAAAGAAAACAAAAAGATTTAAGAATGGTTGGCCCATAGCTAAAAAAATATAGGTTTGCAAAAAAATTGAACAAACAATTTTTCACAAAATGGGAAGAGCATTTGAATATCGAAAAGCACGCAAGCTGAAGCGCTGGGGAAACATGGCAAGGGTATTTACCAGGCTTGGGAAAGAAATAACCATGGCCGCAAAAACTGGTGGACCTGACCCCGAGACTAATCCCAAACTCCGACTACTAATCCAAAACGCAAAGTCGGAGAACATGCCCAAAGAGAACGTAGAGCGTGCCATTAAAAGGACAACCGATAAAGACACTAAGGATTATAAGGAAATTGTTTATGAGGGGTACGGCCCCCATGGTATTGCCATTTTGGTTGAAACTGCTACCGATAATCCGACAAGGACAGTTGCCAATGTTCGTAGCTATTTCAACAAGTATGGAGGTTCGCTAGGAACCACAGGCATGCTCGATTTCATATTCGAACGTAAATGTTCTTTCAAAGTAGCCAAAAACCCCAATATCTCAATGGAAGACCTAGAGCTTGAACTTATTGACTTTGGGGTTGAGGAAGTTTTTGCTGAGGATGAAACCATAATGCTTTTTGCTGAGTTTACCCAGTTTGGCCCCATACAAAAATTCCTTGAGGAAAAGGGTTTAAGCATTATAAGTTTTCAATTTGAACGAATCCCCAATGATACAAAAAAATTAACCCCAGAACAACAAGCTGAGGTTGAAAAGCTTATCGAAAAAATTGAGGAGGATGAGGATGTAACCAATGTGTTTCACAACATGGTTATTGAGTAATTTTCAAAAAACAACAGAAATGGCCACCTAATAATGGCCATTTTTTTATGCGTGGAAGAGCAATACGGGAACATCCGATTGATAAATCATCCGTTTAGCCAATGACGGATTAAAGAGTTTATAGATTAGATTCCTTTTAACCGAAGTTAGGGCAACGAGGTTAATATTGTTATTTTTTATGTATTCAAGGACACTCCTATCCGTTTCCTTACCAACAATAATATCACACTTTATTGATACATGAGATGTTACACTTGCCAGATATTCACGGGTAGAGGTCATAAGAGCATTTATTCCCGGGGATTCGGGTTCATCAGTTACATGAATGCAGTGAAGCTCAACCTGGAATGGTGAAACAATTTTAAGGAGTTTACGAATAGAAGCATTATCGCTACTATCAAAATTGGTAATGTAAAGCACCCTTTTAACCTCGTCAACACCTTTAAGAACAGCTTTTTCGGGTATTACGAGTAGTGGAATATGGGTCTCGTCCGAAATCTCGGCAGCCACGCTACCTACAAGCTCAGTACTCCTATAACCTTCACCTTTAGTGCCCATAACTATTATTCCGGGCTTATAGCGCTTACTGGCCTCAATAATGCCGTAGGCGGCATATCCCTCGCGCAGGGTGTATCCTATTTGCACGTCGCCAAACCCCATCTGATTGGCAAATTCTAAAAGGTTTTCATAGAATTTTACCAACCGCTCCTTTGCAGAATTATAAAGCACATGGTAGTTCATGTCAAAATCAATTTGAATGCTTGCCACATCGGTAAAGGGTATCATATCAACTACCGGTGAGTTAAATACGTGCAATAGCTTAATTTGAGCTTTATACGTAGAGGCAAGCATTACAGCATAACGGGCAGCATTATGCGATGGTTCTGAAAAATCGACAGGTACAAGTATTTTACGAAGCTGTTGATCGACCTTTTTTATATTCTCATCATGGTGCATTGCCATTAATAGCTTCAAGGCCTTTTCTGCATCTGACTCCCGAATTAGCACCTTCACTCCCTCGGCTATAACTCCCTGCAGTACGTTAACACTCTTCAAAAAACACTCTACACCATGTGCCTCAAGGTACGATTTTAGCACCAAAGCTTTTGAGTTACTTTCGGTTGCAATGACTATCAATTTATCTTCCATGGCATTTTAGTTTTCAATAAATTTAAGCCACTGAGCAATAAAAGTCAAGTTTTTATAAAAGAAAAAAGGCTGCAAATATGCAGCCTTTCCCTACTTGCTCACTGGTTAATTCTCAGATATGTTGCTAAACAAATCGTCAATGAAAGAAAAAAATCTTTCAGAGACTAAAGGCATTAGCGTTTCGGCCTTAACCTGTTCACCACTGTTAAACTTAAAATAAAGAACCCAATCTCTTTCTTCCTCTACAAACACAAAATCACCAACCTTGTCGCCACCGGTTGTGTAAAGCGACAACAATACAATATCGTTAGGATTACCTGTTTCAAACTCATTGGTATTTGCCTCTATCTTTAACCGGAATTCAAGGTTACCAATTACCATCTTGGCAGTAATTAAAACATCGGCTGACTCTTCGTTTAGAATGGTAATGGTTAAATTAGCATCCTCGCTGTAGAAAAGCTTGCCATCCTTCTTAAAGGTGAATTTCTTACTATATAGCACTTTATCATTTACGGAAACATCAATGGATTCCTCATTAGAAATGGCAAATGGGCTAAAGGTAACATCAACTTTAGTAGAGAACTTCTCGATGTTGGCAATGGTGGCGGAGTAAGCCAAAGTAAACACTTGAGTATTGTTGTACTCAATTTTAACCTTGATATCGGTTGGAACGGTTTGGCCGTCAACAAGGGTGGAAGAAAAATCGTAATAGGTAACAGTTACGTTGTTTGAAGCATTACCTGCCGGATATGGAAACTTAACAACAACATTATCGGTTGGGGTTGTTTCGTGAGTCCAACCATTAGGTGTCCAATTCCAGGTTCCCTTTACATCGTTGAAGAACCAAAGAATAAAATGTTCAAAATAAAAATCAATCTCAGGGTTTTCAAGCAGAAGGCTTTCCCTTGTTAGTTCATAGGCCTTTTGAAAATTTGAAGGCACAACGCTTTTTAATACATTAGATTTTGAATAAAAAGGAGAGGGAAGTTGGGTTGCAAAATATTCCTGAATTTTATAACCGTCGGTAGCAACAATTTCACCGCTCTTGGCTATCAGTTCTTGCTCAGCATTGGTTATCTGCTGTTGGGCTTCATCCTTATTCAAATTCTTAGTATCATCCTTGTCGCAAGCAACAAAGGCAAACATACCTGCCATAAGCAGGGCAATCATTGAATTTTTTTTCATTTTCATAAAGTTTAAGTTTTGATTTAACATAAAAAACTTTCTTGCAAGTTAATACAAATGGCATGCCAAAGCAAAACAAAGAGCTGTTTTATGTCAACTGAAATTGGCTTTTTGTCAACTTAAATGATACGATAATCTTCAAAACTTATGTATTAAAAAATAACAACCCGGTTCATAAAATTATTTTTCTATTTTTGTTGGTTGACATTATCAAGGATTAGGAATGAAGAAATTGATTTCATACACCTTACTATTTACTGGTGTGTTGGTTTGGCGTCAAAGTTACGCGTGTACCAACTACCTTGTAACCAAAGGGGCTAGTGCCGATGGTTCAACCATGGTAAGCTATGCAGCCGATTCTCATATAAGGTATGGGGAACTATACTTTAAACCACGTGGCACATGGCCTGCAGGCACAATGATAACTCTTTACGATAGGGGAACAAACAAGCCCCTTGGTCAAATTCCTCAGGCACTCGAAACCTACCAGGTGATAGGGTTTATGAATGAGTATCAGGTTGCCATTGGCGAAACCACCTTTGGGGGTATTGAGGAGTTAATGGACTCAACGGGAATAATAGATTACGGCAGCCTTATGTTCCTTACGCTTCAAAGGGCAAAAACTGCCCGCGAAGCCATTAAGGTTATGGCTGAACTGGTTGAGCAATACGGCTATGTCAGCAGCGGAGAATCGTTTTCCATTGGCGACCCCAATGAGGTTTGGGTATTGGAGATGATTGCCAAAAAGACCAACTTGAAGTACGACAAGAAAAGTAAAAAAATTGTAAATGTTGATAAAGGTGCTGTTTGGGTAGCTATCCGAATACCCGATGGGTACATCTCGGCACATGCCAATCAGGCCCGAATTCAAACATTTCCACTGGAGAACCTAAAAACATCCATAAGCAGTAAGAATTTGCACTTAATAAATAATACCGATGTTGAAGTGGTTTACTCCTACGACGTAATTGACTACGCCCGCAAAAACGGATATTTTTCCGGCAACGATGCTGAATTCAGCTTCAGCGATGTATATAATCCAATAACATTTGAGGGTGCTCGTTTTTGCGACGCCCGAGTGTGGGCATTCTTTAACCACACCAGCGATGGCATGGAGGTTTTCTGGGATTATGCAAAAGGTGAAAACCTAAGTAACAGAATGCCCTTATACATTAAACCCAACCGAAAGCTCATCCCACGCGATTTAATGGGTTTTAAGCGTGACCATTTTGAAGGAACTGAACTTGACATGAGCAAAGACGTTGGTGCTGGCCCTCATGGGTTACCCTACCGTTGGCGACCACTAACCTGGAAAGTTGACGGTATAACATACTTTCATGAACGTGTAACGGCCACTCAACAGACAGGTTTTTCGTTTATTGCGCAGATGCGTAGCTGGCTCCCCAACCCAATCGGAGGAATTCTATGGTTTGGTGTTGATGATGCAGCCTCTACTGTTTACGTACCCATATACTGCGGAATAAGTAGGGTTCCCGAAAGCTACGCTGAGGGCAATGGCGATATGCTAACCTACTCCCCCACTTCGGCTTTCTGGGTATTTAACCGCGTTGCACACTTTGCCTACCTGCGTTACGATTTGATTATGAAGGATGTGAAAAGGGTTCAGGATGAATTAGAACGCAAGTTTGAAGCCTACACTCCTGCAGTTGACGCAGCAGCTATGAAACTATGGGAATACGATTCTAACCTCGCCATTGAGTTTTTGACGGACTATTCTGTAAATACTGCCAACAGCACTGTACAAAAATGGAACGACTTAAGCAACTGGCTCCTGGTTAAATATATCGATGGCAATGTTAAGAAAGAAAATAATGGACAATTCTCGCGAAATCCATGGGGCTACCCTGTCAGTCCCTCGCAGCCCGGATACAGTGATGAATGGTTGAGAACAATAATAAACGAAACTGGCGATAAGTTTAAAGAACCAAACCAAACTAAACATTAACACAAAATCAAATCCAATGAAAAAATTTTACACATTATTACTGCTTGCATTTTCAGGATTGCTTGTGATTGCTAATCCTGTTGATGTGAAATTGGCCCGAAAGGTTGCAATTAGCTACCTGAACGCAAAAAAGGGGGCAGGTATTGATACCTTCGATTTAAAACTGATAAACACACATCAGTTTGATGGTAAAGATGCACTTTACATTTTTGCCATGAGGAAAGGCGGTTTTGTTATAGTATCGGCCGATGATGAGGCAAAGCCAATTATTGGGTGGTCGTTAACCAACCCTATGCCCCAAAAGATTGATAACCCTGTGGTTTTTGAACGGTTAAATTGGTATGCCAAACAGGTAAACTATGCAGCAAAATCAAATATTGGGGATAAGTCGGTTAAGCAGGAATGGCAGGACATTCTTGAAGGTAAAATCACTAAAGGGTTAAATAGTGCAGGACCGTTGCTCACCACTGAATGGAACCAGGAACCTCGTTATAATAAATTCTGCCCACCGAATACACCAACTGGATGCGTAGCAACATCAATGTCCCAGATTATGCATTACCACCAGTGGCCACTAAACGGCAAGGGTTGGCACAAATATATGCATCCTACGTATGGAACACAATACGCTAATTTTGGGGAAACAACATACGAATGGGCAAATATGCCTGATAAACTCACCCCCCAAAGTTCAGAAGCAGAGATAGATGCCGTAGCTACCCTTTGCTACCATACAGGTGTATCGGTTAACATGAATTATTCCACCGATGGTTCGGGAGCGTATAGCAGGGATGTTCTTTATGCCCTTACAAACTACTTTAACTACGATCCTTCTACCATTCAGATCTACTCCTTTGACCCAAACAATCAAACCGAATGGATAAATATGGTTAAAACAGAAATTGATGCGGGAAGGCCAATTTATTACGCGGGTAGCAGTACAAATGATGGAGGCCATGCTTGGGTTTGCGATGGTTACAATGACAATGACGAACTACATATTAACTGGGGATGGGGAGGATATGCCAATGGTTATTTTGCGCCAACCGCTATGAAACCAGGGAATTACGATTTCAGCGAAAGCAACGATATGATTATTGGCATCAAACCAAATGAATCCGAATACAAACATTTATGGGTTCGGCAAGCCAGCGGATTTGGAACTTCATCGCGAGGAATTCAATACATATCGGCAGTAAGTAACAGGGTGGCATGGGCTGTAGCCTACGATGGTTCGGGAAGTAATGCCAAGGTTAAGGAGTATACCATGACCATTGATGGGGGTGCTACTTGGATAGCCGGTGCAATTAACCCTGATAACTCTACAGGCTTTGCAGCTGGTATGATATGCGCCATTGACGACAAAACCGCCTGGGTACCCCTTTACGATGGTACAAACGGTGGTGGAATGATAGCCAAAACTACCGATGGTGGAAAAACATGGACACAGCAAACATCCGCATTTTTTACAAAGCCAAATGGCTTCCCAAATGTTGTCCATTTCTGGGATGCTAATAATGGTTTCTGCATGGGCGATCCTAACGGAGGGTATTTTGAAATATACACCACAACCAACGGAGGCACAAACTGGACTAGAGTTTCACAAGCCAACATTCCATCACCCTTTGATGGTGAATACGGTATAATTGGTTACTACGATGTTATTGGCGATAATGTTTGGTTTTCAACCACTAAGGGTAGAATATTCAAGTCAACCGACAAGGGTGCAACCTGGCAAGCCTACCAAACCCCTCTAACTTCAACTGCCTTTAAGATTGCCTTTAAGAACAGCAATGAAGGTATTATTTATGGCAAGGAGAATGATATCTATAAGTTTTACCGTACCACCGATGGAGGTGCTACTTGGACGCAATTTACTCCCAGCGGAAGCGTTTACACTGCTGATTTATGCTGGATACATGGAACCGACACATTAATCTCAACCGGTTCAAACTATTCTGCCAATAAGATGGGCGTATCCTATAGCTTTGACGGTGGTAATACGTTTACCGATTATGCACCCTTCTATAAAAATTTCCAGTTTACAAATATGGGAGCTTCACCCAATGGTACTGTTTGGGCTGGAAGTTTTAACTCAAATGCTAACTATGGCGGGATTTGGAAAAAAGGAGTATCGGTTATTTCTGCAAATTTTATGGTTAACAAATCAACAGCTAACATGAGAGACAGCTCTGTAGTTTTCACAGATATGACCTATGGATCGCCTGAAAGTTGGGAGTGGAATTTTGGCGATGGTGCTGAACCGGCAACTAAAACAGGGAAAGGCCCACATACGGTGAAATACACAACATATGGTAGTAAAACTGTAACACTAACTGTGCAAAAAGGAGAGGATATTCAAGTATACATTAGGGAAAACATTCTTTTTGTAACCTGGCCAGCCAGTGTGGACACCGAAGAACATAAGACCAAACTTTTCGTTTACCCAAACCCAACCAATTCATCGGTTTTTGTTAACATTGCCGGGTTTACCAAGGGCACAATTGATGTTTACAACATTACTGGAGCATTGGTGTGGTCTTCGGGTACAGAAACAACCGAAGGGAAAATAGATGTTTCAAATCTTTCCACGGGAGTGTATCTGGTCAAAATTAAAAGTGACAATGGTACAGTTATAACACGTAAGCTAACCGTTACCCGCTAAAAAGAACTAAAAGAGGAAGGGGCTTATTAAAGCCCCTTCCTCTTTTTTTTATTTTCAAACAATTTGAACCCCTATACTTTTCATTTCGTTAATAGCCGTTTCACCATCAGTTGGGTTTACATTAACAGCCCTAATTGCATTGAAGGCAACCGTTACCTTAAATCCAAGCTTTACAGCATCAATTACTGTATTTTTTACACAATAATCAGTGGCAAGTCCAGTAACAACCAGTTCATCTACATCTATCTGACGCAACCATGAAGCCAAGCCCGTCCCTTGAAAACCTGAATATGCTTCCACATCGGGGTCGGTGGCTTTAGATACAAGAAAAGCAACTGAGGGGAAGTATAAGTCGGGATGAAAAGCGGCACCAGGGGTTCCTGCTATGCAATGCGGAGGCCAAAAACCTCCATTCTCCTTGAATGACAAATGGTTAACCGGATGCCAATCACGGGTAAAAATGATTGGTAATCCATCGGCTTCAAATTGTTTGCTTAGCTCGTTGATGGGGTCAATCACTTTATCACCATCGGTTACTGCCAAGGCACCGCCAGGGCAAAAGTCGTTTTGAACATCAACCACAATTAATGCTTTCATAGTATTCACTCGTTTGGGTTATACCTTTGCAAACGTGGGTTTGGCATGAAATGCCTACCAACCTTAGCCATTGGTTTTCCGTTAACATGAACAATATCGGCAGTAAAGTCGTAACTTCCCTGCATGAGGTAACTGCCAACCCCATAGGCATCAACCGGAACGCCCATTGCTTCAAATTGCCTTATACGGTCAGGGTTAAAACCTCCGGAAACCACTATCTTTACATTTGAAAAGCCCTCGCGGTCGAGAGCCGATCGCACCAGTTCTACCAACTTGGGATTAACCCCAGTGGGTTTGTAAGTTCCCATTATTGGGAATATGCTTTTATCTACAAGATTTTCAGAGGTATCGAGCCTTACACCCCATAGCTTGTCGCCCATGGCTCGGGCACACCCCAAAGCGGTATTCACGCAATCGTTGTCAAAGTCAACCAAAGCTATAAGGGTTGCATTAGGGTATGTTTCATGGAAAAACTGAACCGCTTTAACAGTACTGCCGCCAACAGCGGCTATTAAGGCATGAGGAATGGTCCCAGAAGCCCCTGCCCCCCACCATTCGCCTTGCGCATCGGTGGAAACGCCCGATGCTCCACCTATATGAGCAGCATAACCATCGCCACCCTGAACAGCCCAATGGTCGAACCGGGCAGGAAAGTACAAAACAGTTTTACCATTTGCAGCTTCAACAACCCTGCTGACATTGGTAGCAATTTTTGTGCGACGTGCAAGAATACCCAAGTATATAGTTTCAAGGTGTGCGAATAACGAGGCATCGCCATGGATATGCATTACTGACTCATAAGGCGATATGGAATCACCATCCCATAAGGCATCGATTTCAATTTCGGAAAATCCATCAATCCACAGGTTATCTAACTCCTGGGCAACCTTTATTCGTTCCTCCTCAATTTTTAAGTACGTAGACTTGTCGTTCAGAAACTGGGTTCGGGCAAGTTTCTTAAGTTCAATTAGCTTATCGAAAAGTTGATATGCTCTTGCATAATCGGAGTATCGGCCACTTGCCACTTTGAGAACAGCAATGGCCTCATCAATTCCACAAAGAATGGCGTTGTTTTTTTGGAAAACCTGCATGGTTACCCTAGAGTGAAGGTTATGGTTTTCCAGGACAACTTTTTCGCGCCAGAAATACACATCGCTGCGGTAACCCCGGCGCAACTCCTGAACCGGGAGATCGAATATGGTGGTGCTTAATCGTTTTTTCATATCACGCTAAATTTAGTAAAAAAGGGGATTGACATCAATCCCTTTTCATTAATACTTAACAAATATCTATAGAATTAATTCATTAGCCTGCCTTTGTTGCATTACTAGGCCAATTATATGAAGCTTAGCAATTGACCTCCCCAAAGCGTTTGACTTTATGGTAACCGTTCTATTTATTCGCTGTGGCTTTGGCTCAATTCGAAATTCAACCCTTATTTCCGATTGCTTACCCGGCAATACTGGTGCTTTTGGCCATGTCTTTATATTTGTTCCACAGCAACCTGTAACATTTCTAATAAGCAAGGGTTTATTGCCCGAATTGGTTAAATTAATATATAAAACACCATGCTCACTAGATAAATCGTCGAGGTAAATCTCCCCCAAGTTAATGGTGTCGGCCGATACCATTATAACATCGCCCTTACCATTCTTAACTGAATAAACGCTAACATCCTGCGCTCTAAGAGCAACGGAAAACAGAGCCAAAAAGGCTAATACAAATACGGTTCTCATATGCATCAATTTATATAAACTTTTCGAAGATTATGCCAAAAATAGTAAATCTTTATCCTATTCAACACAAATATTGATTGGGTCAATGCTAACTTTGCAAAGCTTAATAAAAAAAAAACATAAAATGGTAATTGATCTGAAGCATTACAATGGGTTTATATTCGACATGGATGGTGTTATTGCTGATAACCACCACTACCACATTGATGCCTGGAGAGAATTTTGCAAACGACATGGGTTAAGTTTTGAAGTAGGTGCCTTTACAAGTAAATACTTTGGAAAGAATAATACTGATATTTTGCAAGCCTTACTTGGGAAGAGCCTTTCTGATATAGAAATTGATTTACTTGGCGAAGAAAAAGAGGCAATTTACAGGGAATTATACCAGCCTTATATCAAACCTTTGGACGGGCTTATAGATTTTATGAGGGAATTAAGAATACAAGGTGGGAAAATTGCTATTGCCAGTTCTGCTCCACAGAGCAACATCAACTTTGTTGTTGAGAAAACATGTATAAAGGAATATATTGATGTTTCAGTAAATGGCAACATGGTTAAGTTTGGGAAACCCAACCCTGATATATTCCTTAAAGCCGCAGAGCTTTTGCATATTCAACCTCAAAAATGCCTTGTATTTGAGGACTCTTTTTCAGGAATTCAAGCTGCAATAAATGCTGGTATGCAAGTTGTAGCAGTTGCCACCACCCATAAAAAGGAGGAACATGATCCTGCTTTAACCATAATTAGCGATTTCAGAGAATTACTCTAGGGATGTTGACTTTTTGGGGGTGTCTTTATATCTTGCGCAAGAAAAAACTATGAGGCCTCTTGCATTCATTGCAATCATACTCGCATACAGCACAATACATGGGCAGGAAAAAGAAATCGATTTATACTCGCTATCCCTTGAAGATTTGATAAATATTGAAGTATCAATTACCACTAAAACTAAAGTTGGGCTTAGGGAAACTCCGGGTATTGTAACAATCATTACAAAAGAATAAATAAAAAGAAGTGGAGCAAGGGATATAGTTGAACTATTTCATCTTTTTGTACCGGGCTTTGATTTCGGTGTTGATGTTGAGGGGGTAGTTGGAATGGGAATACGAAGAATTTGGGCGCATGAGGGGAAATACTTATTCATGGGTAATGGTTTTACAATGAATGATGGTATGTTTGCATGCTTTCCGTTTGGGAATCATTTTCCACTGGATAATGTTGAAAGAATAGAAATTATTCGTGGCCCAGAATCAGCCATATATGGTGGGTTTGCAGGGCTTGGAGTTGTGAATATTATCACCCGCGATACTGATGAGCAAGGGGGGAAGGTTGCCTACACCGTAACACATACGGGAAAATAGTTTAGCCATAACCAGCTCAGCTTTGGCCATACCACTCGTGACAATGATTTACTAATGAATATCTCTGCCACCTTTGGAACAGGCTCCAGAAGTGACAGAGCCTATACTGATTACTACCAGAATAGCAGAGATTTACTAAAAGCAAGCGACACCTATACATAGCAATTAGCATTAAAACCTGACTATAAAAACTTTACAATTCAAACATTTTTAGACGATTACCTATATTACCAAATTGATTTATGGGATGAGCTATATAAGGGCACACCAATTCATGAAAGTTTTAAAAGCAACTATGTTGATATATCGTATAAATTTTAGAGAGCCAATTTCAACGTAATACCCCATATTTCCAATGAATGGCAAAAGCCATGGCAAGTAAACATACCCGAAATAAACTACAGCAATAATAAGGTATATCAAAGTTTAACTCCCAGCATTAACGCATACTATAACAATAAAAATTTACAAGCTGTTAGTGGGGTTGAATTTAAAACTGACAAGCTAAAGCTGCCAAGCATGGTTGATACCCTTTATGACGAAACCTTCAAGAATGGAAAAGATTTACTTTCATACACTAATTTTTCAGCTTATAGCCAGGTTCTGTGGATCTCCAAATACGTAAACCTTAACATTGGGGCCCGATACGATTACTCAAGTGAATTTGGCGATGCATTAACTTCACGAATTGGATTAACAAAATTGTTTAAGCGATATCATTTCAAACTAATGGGAAGTAAATCCTTTAGAACGTCTGGGGGAATTTTGCCCAACCGTATTCCTAATAATTACCCTAAGTTATACCCCGAATCGAGCATAACCCTTGAATTTGAAAATGGTTATCTAATCTCAAAAAATACAATGTAAACCATAAACCTATACGACATAACCTTTGAGGATATAATAATATACGGAAAAGAGCCACAAACAGGAGTGGGTTACTACAAAATCAAGGGCGCGTTGGAACCACAGGTATTGAATTTGGCTTCAAAATAAACACTGACAAGTTTCTTAGCACTATAAATTTCGCATACTATAAGAGAAAATCTACCAACTCCGATAGTCTATTTATGGTTCCAACTGACAAAGGCCAATACCTTGCACTTTCACTGGTAAGGATAAAAAGTCTAATGGGCTATAAAATATCAAAGAAATCGACAGTTTCTACCACAACTTCCTATTTTGGCGAACGATACTCATATAACTACCTGAATAACAATAACGATTTTTAGTAAAGCAGAAAGCCAACCTTTTGGTGGGTTTGAATTTAGTGTTGTCCGATTTCCCATTTAAAAGATTTGAAAATCAATTAATTGCCACAAATCTTTTAAACACTGATTTTTACTACCTACAACCCTACAAAGGCGCACACGGGCCACTACCATGACTTGACAGGAGTTTTGGGTTTAGGGTGATTTATGAATACTAAGAAAGCGACTCAGGGAGTCGCTTCGCCGGGAATGATATTTACTTTTAAATTATTTTTCACCTTCAGGTTTAACCTCTTCATCGGTTTGGTTTAGAACTTCTAAAAGGCCTTTGCTTTGAAGTAAGTTATACCAACCAATTATCTTTTTAATGTCACTTGTGTAAACCCTGTCCTTATCGAACTTGGGCAAAACCTTTTCAAAGTAGCTACGAATTTCCTTATCGGTCGATTTGACATTAATGGCTGGGCCACCGTTTTCAAGCAATTCTATCTTTTTCAGAACATCTTTCAACGGTATTTCTTCGGTTTGGGTGAATACAGCAATGTCAGCTATTGCACTAACCCTGGCAGAGGCCGGAATAAGGGTACGCTTGCCATCGGTAAGCGATTCAACAATAACCCCCTGACGACCCTGCGAAATAAACCTGAATAATCCTGAATATCCGGATATTGCAAGTAGTTCTTTAAGTTTTACATCCATACTTAAACGAGTTGTTTGTTAACGCGAAGTTAATTAAAAAAATTTAGTAAATTAATTTTTCTTCAACCTACCGTAGTAATACTTTGCCCAAACCAAGTAAAATGTAGCAATAATATTTACTAGGTAGTTTAACCATAAAGGCCATTGATACTTAGCCAAAACAATATCGTTGTAGGCAATATAGATAAAAGTAAATAGTACTCCAAATGCCCACATCAAGAGGAAAAGCCAATTGAAACTTTGTACATCATGTGTTCGCCATGTTTGAACCACTTGAGGCAGCACGCCAATGCTAAGTATGATATTACCAAACCAGCCTAAAGCCTCAATAAAATCGGTTGTATTCACTGTAGTAACGATTTAGTTAAACCCACGCTCTTTTTTAATCTTCTCGTAAGCCTCATTAACCATCTTAAATTTTTGCTCGGCAGCCTGCCTGATATCCTCGCCTAGGTGTTGCACTTTATCGGGATGATACTTAATGGCCATTTGCCGGTAAGCCTTTTTAATTTCCTCGTTGGTAGCATTGGGCGAAACCTCAAGTATCGTGTAATACTTATCAGTATCGGGAATGAACATTGTCTTAATGGAACCGAAGTCGGCATCGGAGATACCGAGCAAGCCTGCAATTTCAACAATTACCTTTAGCTCCACAGAGCTAACAACGCCATCGGCTTGGGCTATTCCGAAAAGGAAATGCAGTAGCTGTAGGCGCGAATGGTAATCGACATTATCCTTTATCTGGAGGCACACGTCGCGAAGCGGTACAGCCTGCTTAAGAATATCGCGAAGCAGAAGAATTGCCTCGCGAGCAGCCGCTGGTCCAAAATTGTTATAGAAGTAACTCTTAACGTACTCTAGTTCCGATTTAAGCACCTTGCCATCAGCTTTCATAACTGCCGAAACCAAAACCAGTAAACTTACAATGAAACCATTCCTGCTTGTCTCGCCCGTATATATTTTAGAGGTTTCCATGTTATCGAAAATGGAACCAATGGCAAAACCCAAGATGGCGCCTATGGGCCCGAAAAACGCCCACCCTAATCCGCCAGTAATCCATTTACCATACTTACCCATTCAAAGTAGCACTTAAAGTTTGAACTATGCTTAATATTTGCGGTAAAATAAGTTGATTTGAGCTGTTAACGATAATAAAATCGGCAAGCCTTTTCTTCTCCTCTTCGGGCATTTGTTTAGCCATTCGAGCCCTAACTTCCAACTCGGAAACTCCATCGCGTTCCATTACTCTTTTAATTCGGAGTTCCTCGGGTGCTGTTACAAGAATTGTTTTGTGGAGTTCATGATAAATACCCGTTTCAAAAAGTATGGCAGCTTCTTTAAAAACAAGTTCACTGTTGCTGTTTTGCATGCACCACTGCTCAAAACTACGGGCCACTGCCGGATGGATGATACTATTGAGTTTGATAAGCAATTCATTATCGGCAAACACCATTTCAGCAACTTCCTTGCGGTTAAGCTTTCCGTAGGTGTAAATGTTACTGCCAAAAAGTTCCATTACCTGTCCTTTGACTTGGGGATCGGTATCGGTTATTGTATGGGCTATATAGTCGGAGTAAAAAACCGGATAGCCCAACACTTCAATCACTCTGCAAACAAATGATTTACCACTTCCAATTCCCCCTGTAACACCAATCCTGAGCGACATTAGTGCATAGTTTTTACAATGATAAAATCGACCTTACGCGGCTCCAGTTGAATTCTTCCAATAAAATCGGGATGCTTGCTAACCTTAACATGTGCCTTACCGGTTGGCTCAACAATTAAGTCGTTATAATCACAAACAATGGTGAAAATGTCAGGTTTTAATGCGAAATACTTACTCACGGCCACATTACAAATAACGGTAACTGACTTTGGAGAGAGCAAAACATCATACCCTAGCGGTATGTTGATGCAGGAAACCGGAACCTCGACCCTTGCCTCGGTAAACTTTTCCACTGGAATTGAAACACGAACCCCGGAGGGCTGGAAACTTATTCCTTTAACTGGCTTTATAGGTAGTTCAACATCTATTTTATCTGAAACATCTTCCAAAACCAAGGGCTGAGTGTAAATGAAACTTAAGGTGTCGATTATCGAAGCAGGCCCTTTAACGCTAACCTCAGATGGAGAAACAGTGTAGCAACTGGACTGCATGTGCTGCTTGGCATAAGCAATTTTCAAGTTGGGTTTTACGGCTACCATTTTGTGAACCACTTCGCTTAGCTGAAAGTAAAGGGTATCGGGACTTACATCGAGAAGGGTTAAATCAGCACCTAGCTGCAGGGAGAACCGTTCCCGTTGCTGGGAAAGCAGTATATAATACATGCCTTTACTAGGTATAAGGCCATCGGCAGCAGCCTGCAAAGGTTTGTAATACTTGAAAAACTTATACCTTAACAAATTGTATCCCAATGCCCTAACTCTAACTGTGACGCTCAACCCATCTGGGTCAACAACCACCTTGTTATCAGGCAGCTCTGAAATATTTACCTTATAGGTTATTGTTGAAACATACTCGTATCGTAACTTAATAAGCAACCAGAGTATAATGGATATGAAAAGAAAAAAAATGAACATGTAAACCCGCTTGTTAAAGCGGATTTTATCGTGGCGGAGAAACGGGGTATAAATTATTGAGCGCTTATTCACACAATAGGGTTGATTTATTTGGAAACCAAAAGTAAATGTTCTTAGTAAAAAATCCTATGGGTAATTTTAAAAATATTGGTTAATATATCGATAAAAAAAAAGGGCTTAAAGTTTAGAATAAACTTTTAGCCCCACAGGTGTAAAAAAATGTTAACGAGTTTGGATATCGGTCACATCACGAATAACTGTACTCTTGGCAACCTTTACTTCAACATTATTGGCAATTTCAACCAATACATACTCATCCTTTACCTCTGCAACCTTGCCATAAACACCACCAGCAATAATCACCTTATCGCCTTTTTTCAATGATTCCTGGAACTTGCGAAGTTCTTTTTGGCGTTTCATTTGTGGGCGAATCATGAAAAAATAAAAAACAACGATGATTAGACCAAACATTAAGAAGGTCATCAATGATTGATTTGCGCCCTGCTGGGCTGCTTGCAGCGTAATAAAACTTGTAATCATAACTTTATCAACTTTAATTAATTAACTAGTTCAGAATAATAAACATACAAAGTTACAAAATTGTTTTGTAAGTTAGGGTATCACATTTGCCTTTAGGGTTACCGATTTTTCACGAATAACCCCATTGGTTCTAAGGGTTACCGATTTATACTGGGAGCCAAACCAGCTCTTACTATCGAAAACCACCTCAAGCTGAGCCTCTTCGTAAGGTTTAAGGATTTTTTTTGAAACATTAACATTTATGCATCCGCACGAAGGAATAACATCCTTGACCACAAGCGACATGTTCCCAGTACTCCTAAACTTGAATGAGTGCTTAACAAGTTCCCCGCTATGCATGGTGCCTGCATCGAAAAAATCCTCAACATAGGTAAGTTCGGCAAAGTGGGTGGAGTCAGCAACCCGTTCGGAGGATTGGTTGCTTTTCCTGCCGCACGATAAAGCGATAAGAAGGATAAGCCCACCCCAAAGCTTAATTGTCCTCATCTTCAAAAGAGTTTATATTTTCAGGTGAGAGCTGTTCGTCGTTTTCGCCAATCAACCCCCTACCCTGCTTCTGGATTTGTCCATTCTCCTTAAGGTGAGCAATTATCTTATCGAGTACGCCATTCACAAATGTTTTGCTTTGTTCAGTGCTATAGAACTTGGCAATATCGATATACTCATTCATGCTTACCTTTACAGGGATGGTAGGGAATTCAAGGATCTCGGTGATAGCCATTTCCATAATTACAATATCCATTGCGGCTATTCGGTCAAGTTCCCAGTTAATAGTGAACTTATCAATAAGTTCCAGGTTCTCCCTATGCCTTAAAACCGTCTTGCGAAGCAGTCGCTTGGCAAACTCCTCGTCGTCGGCATTGGTAAAGAGCGACATCAGAGGAACCGAGGATGTGTCTTCATCAATTTTCTTTACTGTTTTGGCAGCCATACTGGAAACAAATTCAAGATCATCGTTCCAGTATATGCTCTGTTCCTCAAGGAAAGCTTCAAAATCGTCGTTTGCATTCAATATTTTGCTGAGATGATTAACCAGAACAGCTTTGTCATCGGCAAATGAGCATTGCTGGGCATTCATGTATTCGTTATAAAAATCCGATGCCACAAAGTGGTTGAAAAGCGATTTGGTAACCTCAGGGAAATGGATCCAGTTCAAACGATTATCGTTTGCTTTGGCTTGTAACTCTTTACAAGCAGCCAATGCAGCAACAGCTTTATTCTGAACAAACCGTAGGTTGGGGTTCAGCTCCTCAGGCGAAGGCCGAAATTTTTGTTTACCCAGTTCAATTTTTGCCTGTGCATGCTCCACCATATTCTTGGGCAGAAGCAGCAAAAGCAGGTAAAGATGATATGATTTTTCAATGCTGTGAAACAGCTCACGCTCTAATGCGCTAAGTGAGTCACCTTGGTTGCGGAAGAAGGCAAAAAGAACCTGTAAGGCTTTGATTCGAATTAAACGGCGGTTAATCATTAGTAAGAACGATTTTTTTCAGTTCTGCAAAGATAGAAAGATTAATCCAGTGCAGCAGAATAAACAAGGTTAATATTTCAAAACAAAATCTTTTACATGTTTTTTTATATTTTTTTCAAATCAACGAACCATGATATTAAGATTTTTTTAATTTTGGCCAGTGTAAAAGTGAAAACCTAACCTAAAAATATTAAAAGCAATGATTGAGGAATTTGATAACACAAACGATTTAGACAGGAACACAAGAGAAGAGGTTTTTTCTCAGGTAGTAAAGGCCGGGAAAAGAACGTATTTCTTTGATGTAAAGGCAACACGCAGCAATGAGTATTACCTTACCATTACTGAGAGTAAAAAACGAATGGGTAAGGATGGCAAGATGTATTACGAGAAACATAAAATCTTTCTATACAAAGAGGATTTTGAAAAGTTTATCGAAAGCCTGAACAGTGTTTTTGACTACATTAAAGCCAACCAGGAAATTGTTCCACGCATTGAGCATACCGATGAGGTGGAACTTACTGAGGTTGAACCCAATTACTCATCGGTTGACTTCGACGACTTAGGAAAATAATTTTTAACCCGAATTACTAAACATTACAGCCATTCAGTCATGAATGGCTTTTTTACTTAAAATCGATCTAAATAACAGAAAACTCTTACATTTGTAAAATTTTAGTAATTCCAAAACTTTTTTGAGATATTGAGGTTTTACTGTTATTGATTTTAAACTAGATGCTACTATCGGAGTTACAGAACGGAGAATACGGCATAATTGCAAAAGTAAAAGGACGCGGAGCGTTTAGGAAGCGTATTACCGAAATGGGATTTGTGAAAGGGAAAAAAGTAATAGTTGTTAAAAACGCCCCCCTAAAGGATCCCATTGAATACTCAATTATGGGTTACGAAGTATCGCTCCGTCGAAGTGAGGCTTCGCTAATTGAGGTTATTACACCCAATGAGGCAAAGCAAATTTTAAACTATCATCCTGATGACCATAAGCTTGTCACCTATACCGAACCTGAAATTATTGACACCGGGGTAAAGGAGCTTAGCAAAACTATTAATATTGCTTTGGTTGGCAATCCCAATGCTGGTAAAACCAGCATATTCAATCATCTTGCAGGGGCAAGGGAGCATGTTGGAAATTATAGCGGGGTTACAGTCGATTCAAAAAACGCAAAGTTTAAGTATAAAGGATATACAATTAACATCACCGATCTACCGGGCACCTACTCCCTTACAGCCTATACACCCGAGGAGGTATTTGTACGGCGATTTATCCATGATCAAAACCCTGACATTGTCATAAATGTTATTGACTCATCGAACCTTGAACGCAACCTATACCTTACCACCCAGCTCATCGATATGGACATACGGGTGATTGTTGCCCTAAACATGTATGATGAACTTCTGGAAAAGGGAGACAAATTCAATTACGCCATGATGGCCAAACTGCTTGGTATTCCATTTGTACCTACAGTGGGGAGCAAAGGTAAGGGGCTCGACAGGCTTTTAGATACAACCATAAATGTTTATGTAGAAAAGGATAAAGTTACCCGCCACATCCATGTTAACTACGGTGAAGAGATTGAAAAATCGATACAATCCATCCAAAATGAAATTGAAAAAAACTCAGCAATAACCATAAACTATTCCAGCCGATACCTTGCCATTAAGCTGCTGGAAAAAGACAAGGTAGTAGTCAAGTTGCTGCGCAATGAACCAAACTACCAGGAAATCAGGAACCAAGCCGACCATGAGGTAAGCAGGCTCGAAAGCCTATTCCATGAGGATACTGAAACCCTAGTAACCGATGCCAAATACGGTTTTATAGCAGGCGCACTCAAGGAAACATTCAAGGAGAGCAGTCACAAAAAGCGTCGGGTTACAGAACAAATCGACGCAGTTCTTACCCACCGCTTGCTGGGATTTCCCATATTCATTTTCCTGATATGGCTCACGTTTTTTACCACATTTACCCTGGGGCAATACCCCTTGGAATGGATTGAACTGGGGGTAGAATGGATTAGTAATACCATTAGTACATACATGGCCAGTGGGCCTTTAAAAGACCTTTTGGTTAATGGGATTATCAGCGGTGTTGGGAGTGTAATTGTTTTTCTACCCAACATTTTAATCCTTTTCCTATTCATATCGCTACTTGAGGATACTGGGTATATGGCACGTGCTGCATTTATCATGGATAAGCTGATGCATAAAATTGGCCTCCATGGTAAATCGTTCATACCCCTAGTGATGGGATTTGGATGTAATGTTCCAGCCATAATGGCGTCGCGAACCATTGAAAACCCCAATAACCGTTTAGTAACCATGCTCATTACGCCTTTCATGAGCTGTAGCGCCAGATTGCCGGTTTATATACTTATTCTTGGTGCATTTTTCCCGGAAAACGCCGGCAACCTGCTTTTTGTCATATACTTTACAGGTATTCTGCTGGCCATAGGAACAGCCCTGGCATTCAAGAAAACCATTTTCAAAGCGGAGGACTTACCCTTTGTGATGGAACTACCCCCTTACCGCATGCCAACATTACGTTCAATCCTTTTGCACATGTGGCAAAAGGGTTCGCAATACCTGAAAAAAATGGGGGGAGTAATTCTTGTAGCTGTAATCTTTGTGTGGGCATTGGGCTATTACCCCCGTAATGTGGACTACACCAAGGATTATAATGCCGAAATTGAAACTATTTTACAAAAGATTTCGGATGATAAGCTCTACCAACCCTCTTTGGATAGCCTAAATCAGATATTACATCAGCTTGAGCTGGAAATGGAAGCTGAAAGGCAAGCTAATTCGTATCTGGGACGGATAGGCAAATTTATTGAACCAGCCATTCGGCCTCTTGGGTTCGATTGGAAAATGGGAGTTAGCCTTCTTTCAGGAGTTGCAGCCAAGGAGATTGTAGTTAGTACGCTGGGCGTACTTTACCAAACCGACCCCGATTCCGACAGTGGCGGACTTGCTCAAAAACTCAGAAACGAAACCCACCAATCAGGAAAACTAACCGGACAGGTGGTTTTTACAAAAGTTACTGCACTCGCATTCCTTATCTTTATTCTGGTTTACTTCCCCTGTGTGGCTGTAATTTCGGCAATCAAGAACGAGTCGGGCTCGTGGAAGTGGGCTCTCTTTACAATTGTTTTTACTACCTCGCTGGCATGGATTTTAGCCTTTTTAGTTTACCAAATTGGAAATATAATAATTGGTTGATATGGTTCAGGAAATAGCAGTATTAATAATAGTATTAGGAGCAATGGGTTATACTGCATACAGCGTGTATCAAGTTTTCAACCCAAAACGTATAAATTCGGGTAAATGTGCCAGATGTTCATCGGCTTCATGCACAATAAGCAATTTGCATCAACCCTCAAAAAAATGAACTTTTTTCAAGTGTAAAAATGCAGCGAGCCATCCGTTGAGGCAAAACAAATATATGATGCACTGAGTTATAAAATGGTACCATATTACAAGAATGAAAAAGTGTGTAATCCTCGAAAACCGAAAATAAAACCCGTAACTAAATGATTAAGTGATGCTTATGATTTCTTAATAACAAGTTGGGTTAAGTAGAGATTCGTTATTAAGTCAACAGTAACAAGTTATGTAAACGGTTTTTGTGTTTCTATTGACTAATCCCTATTTAACAGAAGAGTGGTTCAGGTTCCGCCCATAGGGTGACGGCTTTTATTTAAGCATAAATCAACCAGGTCATCAATATTAGCATCACCCACGCACATCACTGAATCAGCAGCTCCCCAATAAATTCGCACTACCGAATCGTTAAGTTTAATGGCTCCGCATGTAAACACTACGTTATGTACGTAGCCTGTTCTTTCATAAGGTTCTTCGGGCTGAAGTATCCACTCATCGCCAACACCAATAATTTTCGAAGGGTCGCTAAGGTCGTGCAAGGCAACCCCCAGGCGATACACACTGCCGTCCATTGTAGGGAAAACACCATGGTAAATATGCAGCCAACCCGCTTTTGTATTTATGGGTGGTGCTCCTGGCCCAATTTTCATTTCATCCCAATGGTATTTTTCGGGTTTCATTATCAGCTTTGAGTTTCCCCAATGGATTAGGTCAGGCGAATAGGAAATCCAGATAGACCAAGGGGATATTTCGGAATGGGGACGATCGAGCCTGATGTAGTTACCATTAAACATTTCAGGGAAAATGACCACATTTCGATAATCAGCCTGAGTAATAAACGAGATTCTCTCTACTTTTTTCCAGTCGGTGGTTTTTGCAAGTCCAATCCGAACGCCATGTCGCGAATAAGCAGAATAAGTGATGTAGTAAACATTATCGATACATGTTATTCTGGGATCCTCAACGCCATACTCTTCGTACACGGCGGCTTCCCCTTTCTTAGCTGGAACCAAAAAAGGATGATTCTCAGCTTTAAAATTAAGGGCATCGGCACTTCGAGCCAAACCTAAAATACTTCGTCCGTTTAATTGATGCGACCGGAAAAGCATGATATACTCACCATCAAACTGCGTTACAGCTGCATTATGAACAGTTGCAACCTCATAGGGAATATCTCTTGGAGTTAAGATAGGATTCCCGCTGTATCGTTTTACTATTGCCATAAATTACTGTTTTAGAATCTTTTTATAAATATCTACATACTTGGCTGCCATAACTTCTTTTGTAAATCTTTTTTCAACCGTTATTCTACAGTTCTCCCTATTTATACTTTCCACTAAGTTTACCTTACTAACAGCCTCAGAAATATCATTCACCAAAAAACCGTTGAATCCATCGGAAATTAGTTCGGGCATGCTACCACGGTTAAAAGCGATTACAGGAGTACCACATGCCATAGCCTCCACAACGGATAAGCCAAAAGGTTCATTGAAATTGATCGGATGCAAAAGAGCGAGTGCATTACCCAGTAGTTCTTCGCGACGTTTACCCCCAACGCTACCTATATAATCAATCACGCTTGGTTTTAAGTAGGGTTTAACCTTTTCGCTAAAGTATTTCTGATCCTGTATAATCCCTGCCATTATTAAAGGCAAACCAACCCGTTTACTAATTTGAATGGCTTCATGCGCTCCCTTGTCGTTATGAATTCGGCCATAGAAAAGCAGGTAATTCCTTTTGGGATTATTTTGAAAATGAAACTGGTTTAAGTCGATGCCATGGTAAATGGTTGCGATATAGTCCAGCGATTCAGCCCTATCAGCATTGCTTATTGAAACATAATGAACATGACCATTATACTTTTCATAAACAGACAGGATGCTTGGCGATGAAAAGCCGTGAATAGTAGTTACAACAGGCGTTCTGGTCAGTTTTGAATAGGTAATGGGTAAAAAATCGAAATGGTTATGGATTAAATCAAACTCGTTAGCTCTTTCAAAACAGTTAGAAATATGAAGGCATTCATACACCTTTGGGTTTAATGATTTGTCCTCCTCGTAGCCATTCTCACAAACCGACATCAACTTAGCATTGGTTATGGATTTCCCTGTTGCAAAAAGAGTTACATCCAAACCCAATTTAACCAGTTCTTCAGTAAGCATGGAGGTTACAAGTTCCCATGGCCCGTAATGAACTGGCGGAGTTCGCCAAGCAATTGGCGATAACATGGCTATCCTCATTTTAAGGCTATTTTAAATGGTTCAACAACTGGTCGATATCAACAAATGCAAACCTTGTAATAATGTCGCCTATGGCATAGGGTAAAAACAAGGACCTACCGTACGCTAAAGCCCCACAGGTGTACACCACATTTGGTACGTATCCCAGTGCTTCATCTTTAGTAGGTTTAACCAATGGTTCTTCCAAGCGGCCAATTACTTTTTCAGGGTTATCCTTATCTAAAAGAATTGCTCCAAGGGAGTAGGTTCTTATTGGCCCAACGCCATGGGTTAGCACCAGCCATCCCTCATCAATCTCAATGGGCGACCCACTATTCCCTATTTGTATGTGTTCCCATTTGTATTTTGGTTTAATTAATGGTTTAGAATCGTACCAGAAATAGGGGTTATCCGATTTCATAATATACAACGACTCGTTATCCTGCCTACCAATCATCATATAGCAACCGTTGATTTTGCGGGGGAAAAGAGCCATTCCCTTGTTGCGGGCAGCTGGACCGTTTAAAGTGGATATCTTAAACTCACAAAAGTCTTTTGTTTCAAGCATTTCAGGCATAACCGTTTTTCCGTCGTAAGCCGTAAAGGTTGCATAGTAGATAAAACTACCATCGTCGTTTCTAAATTGAACAAAACGGGCGTCTTCCAGTCCATTGCTTTGAGTTGGTGAGGCAGGAAAAATGGCACGTTCAACCAAGCTATCGGTTTTAAAACGTAAAGTAAAATTCGATTGGGCAAGCAACCTAAGTTTATTCAACGCCTCCTCAAGGTTTGCCCTGTTATTTTCAGTGTTTTTTTTAATAACCTCATTTATAGCATTTTCTAAATCGGAAAATTCAAAAACGGAACCCAAGATATCGAAGACAGGTTTATTCATCTTATTAAGCAGGTCTAACTCATATGCCGTTTTAAAGAAAAGCTTTTTCTCGTAGGAATGCTGTATCCTATCTGGTTCGTAAATTAGGGTAGATTTATCGGATTTGAGAGTTAAGTCTAGTGAACCGTCAATTTCACCTTCCATAAAAATAATGCTTGAAATGTGGCCTTCGCCAATAGCTCTGAGGCTTAGAATTATTTTAAGTACGCCCTCCTTGTCCTGCACTGGGTGTGGAACAACAGAAGGATTGAAAACAGCGGTTGATTCCAGCGCGTATTGTTGAGTAAAGTATGCACCAATAAGTTCTTTTTCTAAATCGGAAATATCGAGATTGGCAGGAATTTTATCCTTCACATATTCAAAATGCTTTGTAAAGATTGCTTTCAGTCTCGCGTCGGCTGAGTTAAGCTGATCGTAGATTTCTAAAAGATAGTTCTCTATTTCATTAGGCGGTGTTGAAAAAATTCTAAATAGGATATGCTCAACCTGAGCAGTAGACCCCGGAACGAACGGCCTGATAAGTGTTCGTTTTGTTGAGGGGTAAATTTTTAAAGGCAAATACTTAATCATAGCTATCTTTTTTTCTTGTTCTCCAAGTAGTTTGTTAGTTTAACCAATGACATCATCCAGGATAAAGTTGACTCGGCACCTTGATTTAGGTTTACGCCTTTATTACTTAAACCGTCGAAGCAACCACCCGTTGAGTAATCACAAATATTTTGTTTTGAAAAATTTCTACCTGTGAACCATGCAAACACACTTAGGGCAATAGCTTCATACTTTTGATTATTGAAATAATCCTCAGCCTCTAAACAGGCATCAAGCATTCCATGCGCCTCAATGGGTTGTTGGTCGAATTGAGAAATGCCATCGGGTGTTAGCCACCCCATATTGCCTATCGGAACGAAAACGCTGTTTTGAAACTGTTTATCAACCAGCCAGTCGATTAACTTTACCCCCATCTGAATCAAAGATTTATCATTTAAAATTCTACCCGATGCTATTAATGCCTGAGGTATTCTTGCATTGGCATAGGTAACAATGTTTTCGTACCAGGGCCAATGGGGATTGTTTATAGATTCAGAAAAAAAACTTGAAAGCTGATCAACCTTACTTTTCATCAGCGAAAAAACGTTCTGATCATTTTTCACTTTCAGATATTCAGTTAAACCTAGAATGGCATAAGCAATGCTTCGTGGATAGTTAAGATGCGGAACTATTTCGAGGGCTTTTTCGAACAAATAGCTAACGTGGTGTGAGTAAATAGCTTTTTTCAAGTGTGAAACAGAATATCCCAAAGCCCAGGTTGTGCGACCCTGGCTATCTTCTGATCCTACATCCTCCAACCAGCGCCGGTCATAGCTCATAAAATTCCGGAATCGTTTGGTAGCAGGATTATAAGCATAATCGATGAAAGACAGGTAAATATCGATAAGACGGTGAAGTTCGTGTGTATGCTGGCTATAATTTTGAAGCATAACTATCAATCTCAGTGCCCGCGCGTTGTCATCAAGGCAATAGCCGTGCTGGCGATTTGGAATACAAAAACGAGCGTGTTGTATAATGCCTGTTTCATCGGTTAACCGAATAAGTTGATCGAGCTTTACTGAAGGAAGATCGCTCAGTAAGTCTTCTCCAGTTTTTATTGCTATCTCTCTAACGGCACCTTCTTCCAGTATTTTGTCAATAAGTTGTAGGTATTTTCGCGCAATTTTAGGCCAGTAAAGATTTCGCGCAAAGTTGAATGCATTCTCGGCTAATAATTTTCGTTTTGCAGGATTTTCAATTAGTTCAACGAGTATTTGGCTTAGCTGTTCAGAATTGTTAAAATCAAACAGTTTACCCCTATTATCAACTAATATTTCTTTAGCATGCCAAAAAGGAGTTGAAACAATAGCATTTTTTGCCCCCATGGCATAAATGAGGGTTCCTGAGGTAATTTGTTTTTCGTTGGAATATGGTATAACGTAAATGTCGCAAGCACTCAGATATTCGAAAAGTTCATCGTTGCTGATATAACGATTTATAAATTCAACATGACCCTGAAGTCCCAACTCATTTACCTTGCTTCTGAGCATGTACCTGTATTCCTCCCCATCGTGCTTTAGTACATGCGGATGGGTAGCCCCTAAAACAAGGTATTTCACATTATCATACTTTTTTACTACTTGTGGTAACGCATCAATAACAACCTCAATCGACTTATTTCTTGACAAGAGACCAAAAGTCATTAAAACGATATGGTTATTTAGCTTTAATCTTTTCTTTTGCTTAAGTCCATTAAGCTCAATTTCGTGTAAGCCATGGTGTATAAGTTGCAATTTCGAAATAGGAATATCATATATTTTATTTAAAAACTGTATACCCTTTTCCGACATGCTTACCAACAGATCAGACAACTCAGTAAGTTCTAAAATTATTTCCTTTTGGCTATCTGTTGGATTATCCAGAATGGTGTGTAGGGTTGTAATAATAGGCACTTTTATTCTTTTCAGCAGTTGCAAAATGTGTGAACCATCTTTACCACCAAAAATGCCAAATTCATGCTGCAATATTACAGCATCGAATTGATGTTGGTTTACGTAGTAAGCAGCATCAAGGTACGATGCCAAATGGTTTTGGTTTATTTCAAAAACTACAACATCGGGGTATGAGTAATGTTCCAAACCATCGTTCATGGCAATAACGGCAACATCTACCTTGTTTTGAAGTAAACCTTGGTATAAATCGCGAGTAAAAGTAGCAATGCCACATTTACGTGGAGGAAAGTTTCCAATCAATACAACCCTTCTCATCGTGCTTATTTTAAGTTTAACAATCCCAAAAAATAATAAAACAAATTAAAAACAACAAATCCTATAAACTATTTTTTGAAATCGTTTACTTGCATACGTATGAAAAGATATTGTTACTAATATTCATAAACTGTTAAAATAGTTATATCTTTATGGCATTCTCCCTTGAATACACATTATGAAATTTATACACAAACACTTACACTTAAGTTTTAAATGGTGCAAATTATAAACCCAAGATTAGACACTAGAAACACAAAAATATATACACACCTTGTTTCTATTGACTTATCGAGATAATCTCAATTTATCAAAATCTTTCGTTCCGAACTTTTGGAATGGATAGATTTTGTTTGTCTGTTCGTCAAAAGTTTTTTCAATTGACGGATTTTAGTTTTATCTATCCCGAACAACGGTTCACGCTTCAGTACTCAGAGGGTTCAATTCCAAATTAAATCTAACTCTCACCTCTGCTCTGAATCACACTTTCGGTAACAATTCCTCCTTTACCCACTGGTAGTTGGGCTCAATGGTCAATATGGTTTGGTAAATTTTTTTGGCAAGGTTTTTATTGCCGGCCTTTTGCGCTGCAAGCCCCATTTGTGTATAGGTGTTGATATACCACCATGTTTTGGGTTTACCGGTTGGATATTCCTTTTCAATTAGCTCAATGGCTTTGCGGTAAAGTTCAACCGCTTCGGTGGGGTTACCTCCCACAATTACTGGGGCATAATGCCGTGCATTGCCTTTTTCGATAAGCGCATAGTAATTTGTTGGGCTAAGCGTCAGCGCCTCATCAATTAGCGATGCACTTTTAGGGCCCAGGAATGGCGCCTTGTAGGGACTTATTGAGATTCTGTATGCCAGCAGGGCGGCCTGCATGGCCTTGGCTGTAGATTGGTAAGTTGATATGCCAGCCAAAATATTGGCCTGCTTTTCGGCTTTCTCAATTAGCCGCTTTGCCTTTGCGGTTTGGTTTACACCCAGTAAGTATCCAATGTAACCGTACTGGGCATGCAAGAGCTTAAATCGGTTTGCAGCGATTGGGCTTTTGGTGGCTAATGCTTCGAACTCATCCAAAACCTTTTCCCAATCGGCCATGTTGCCCGATACAAAGGCCATGTAAAGGCATTGGTCGTAATCGTCTGCACTGCCATACACCTGCAGGCCAAACGATGAAAGAGTAAGAACGACAAGTAATACTAAGTATCTTATCATAACAGCTACACTATTTTTCGCCCTTTCCACATTAATGTCCCATTCCTACGATTTTTTTCCCAACGAACAACCATCTGCATAAACGACATCTGCTGCAGGGGGAAAAGTATAACAGATTTTAAAACACTTTGTTTCGAGAGGTCGGCAATCATTATACGAGCCATTAGTACCGAGAAAAAGTAAATAAAAATCAAAGGGTAAGGCATAAAAAACAGCACCGCAAAGGGGCCTAGGGTGGTTATGGTTGCATAACCAAACATTACCTTACGGTCACCCCCAAAAAATTCGCAAACATTTTTCGAAAAACCCTCAATGGCATCGTTGCCGCTCACATACATCCTACAGCGGATATCGCCGGGCAAACCAAGCAATGTAGCCATCTGGTATCCAAAACGTTTAACGGTTCGGGCTATGAGAATATCCTCAACGGGATTGTTCCGGAACATCTCATGAAAACGATGTTTTCTGTAAGTTTCGGCTTTAAACATCATCATTTGGCCATTGGCAGCCGATAGCGACCTGTGGCGGCTCCACATAACCAATTTGAGTGGCAGCAACGAAAGTAAAATCCACTGCATAACCGGAACGGTAATAGCCTCGCCAAATGAGCCCAAAACCTGGTAAGGAAAGAACGATAGCAAATGAAGTTTCTTGTGCTGCATGTAGGCAAGGGTTTGCTCCACAAAGTCTTTCTGTACCCTAACATCGGCATCAAGGAAAAGTAGGTAATTGCCCTTAGCTTGCAGGGCAAGTTGATGACAGGCATTGTTTTTACCTAACCAGCCATCGGGCAATACGTTACCGTTTATCAGTCGAAAGCGATTATCAACCCTAACAAATTCCTCAACAACCTGTCCGGTAGCATCGGTTGAGGAATCGTTATAAACAATTACCTCGATATTTCCTCCGTAGGTTTGCTGCTGTAAATCGGCAAGCAGATTCCTAATATTAGATTCCTCGTTGCGGGCAGGGATAAGTACCGAAACGCTATCGGGCGTTTTTAACGGGTATTTAATCAGGTAGGGCTGGGTAAGGTAGTTGAAAAGCGCAACTAAAAACCGGACAAACGCAAAAACCACAACGGATAAAACCATATAAAACAATATCATTGCCTGTGTATTTTATCCTGCTTATGAATACTCTGCTTTAGGAAAAGATTATAGGTTAGCTGGAACTGGATAGGATTAAAATCGGATAACCGGTCGTAATCTTGCAGGTAAATGGTCAACGATGGTTTAGGGTGTGCGTAGTAATCGATAAGGTTTGCACACATGAGCAGCCTGAAATTATCCGCTTGCTCCACTATTCGCTCAATCCCTTTCTGAAACTCAAGTGCCATGTGATGTTGGCTGTAGAGTTTGCCTTGCGGGTAAAACACCAAAAGGTTGTTGGGCTGCTTAATAATCTCGTGGGCAAACCTTAGGCTCTCCAGCATACCCTTTGATGTTGGTGCAATGGAAAACGCTCCCAGCTTGGCAAAAAAGCGGTGCTTGGCAAGTTGGCTTTCGAGCATCATCAGGTAAAACTTCTTGTGAAGAAGCATGGTGTTCAATTTCCATGCAAAGAAACCATCCCACCAGCTAAAATGGTTGGGCACCAGTAGAATTGAGCGATTATCGGGAATAAATTCACCCTCAATTTGAATTTCCCTGAAATTTCGTTTTAGAATGTAGTTGAAGTAGGCATTGAAAAACCTCTCGTACAACGCGTTATGTGCCGGCTTAATCACTTTGCCTCCAATTTTAAATCAACCTAAAAATAAGGTTTAAAGCGATAAAAAACAAACCATGCATCAGCGCAAAAAGATTAGCGAGCGGGTTATACAATTTGGGTGAGAACCTGTAAAAGATTCCAAACACTAGAAGCGAGAACAAAAACCAGCCGATATAGTTATGCAATGGTGGCGTTACCCAATCCCAACTCCACATATCGAGCCTGATGGCCACTGGTTCAAGTATCCAGTCAAATACGGTTAGAATAATTGCCGATGCAACCGACTTTAGGGCAAGGCTGGTATTCCAGCGCTGCAAAACAAATGCAACAAGGTAAACAAGCATCATCCAGTTAATGGCCATGTTAAAAGGTGTGCCAAATAAGCTAGGGCCCAATGAAGCGCCATAGGTGTATCGACCAAATATAACCCCAGTATTGGTTCCAATGGCTTCAATTGAAAAACCCATAATACCAATCAAACCCATAATTAGCCAGAACCTCCTGCTGTTTGGCTTATGAAAAAGTATCAGCATCAAAAACGACAGAGGGACAAAAAAAGTGGTAACCCTAAAATATTGAGGACTATCAATTTTTACTGATATACCAGCCACACCTATCAGGTAGGCTATGGGAATTAGCACTCTAAAATACTTAGTTAACTGTTCCATGCTAAAGGGTTTTGAAGTAGTTATCCACTATTTTGGCCGAAGCCAGGCAAAGGGGTATTCCACCACCCGGATGAACGCTTCCGCCAACAAAGTAAAGGCCTTTCACATTTTTGCTGCGATTGGGGTGGCGGTTAAATGCAGCCATCCGGTTATTTGAGCTAATTCCGTAAAGCGAACCACGGAACGACCCAGTGCGATGCTCAATTCTTAGAGGGTCGAGATACTCCTCCGCAACAACCAAATTGGCAAGGTCGATACCCACCATACGCTTCACCTTGGCCAGTATAGCCTCACGAGCTTTAAGCCTAAGCTCTTCCCAGTTCTGACCGGTATTTGGCGGAACATTTATCATCACAAACCAGTTCTCGTGCCCATCGGGGGCATCGGTGATAATACGTTTTGACGTGATAAAAATGTAAACGGTAGGGTCATCGGAAATTAAGCCTTGTTCCATAGCTTTAAACTCCGAAAAGTAATCGGAAGTAAACAGGATGTTATGAACGTCGAGTTGAGGGTGGGATCCCTTAACGCCAAAGTAAAAGATTAAAGCCGAAGACGAAGGCTGCTGGACAGCCAGTCTTGAGGTCAAGGGTACTTCGTTCAACAAGGTTTGGTATGCCGTGAAAATATCGGTGTTATTTACCACATAGCTGCTTTCAACACCACTTCCATTAACCTTTATGCCCACTACACGGCCATTTCGGATATCAATTTTATCAACATGAGCATTATAAACAAACTCAACACCCAAGCCCTCTGCTATTCGAACCAGCTCGGTTGTTATGGCATACATCCCAGCATTAGGGAAGTATGCTCCAATGTTATGCTCCAGATGGGGTATCATGGTAAGGGTACCGGGGGCAAGGTATGGGTTTGAGCCGTTGTAAGTGGCATACCTATCGAAAAACTGGATGGTACGGAAATCGGTAAAAAACTTACAGTTCACCTCATGCATGGTTTCAAACGCCTTGAGTTTTTTAGGATTCATGGCAAGTTTGAGCGATTGCAGCGTGAAAAAATTTTTTAGCTGTGGGAAAGGGCTGTACACAAAGGTGTTGGCTGTAAGCTCGTATAGTTCCCTACTCTCCTTGAGGTAACGCAGCACATCGGTGCGCTTATCGTTTAACTTATCAGCAACCTCTTCAGCAAATCGTTCGGGTTCGGCCCAGGCATTAAGAATAGTGCCATCGGGGTAAAAGTAACGGGTAATGAGCTCTAGTTTTTGGTAGCTAAGTGCCGAAGTATTAGAGCCAGCAAGGAGTTCGTCAACCAGCTGGGGCAAAGTGAATAACGAGGGGCCGGCATCGAACCTGAAACCATTTACCCTTAACTCATTGAGCTTACCCCCGGGTTTACCCTGTTGCTCGAAAACCCTTACTTGGTAGCCCTTTCGGGCTAACCTGACAGCGGAGGCTATTCCGCCAATTCCTGCCCCAATTGTTGAAATCATTTGCATATTTTCTAAACAAAATAAGGAATTTTTTGGTTATTACTCATGGTAAATTTAATTAAAATTGTATATTTAATGAGTGTTAATCTGTTTTAAATAGTTAATAAGTACTTATGGCAAAGAAAGTTGTTATTGTTGGGACGGGTCTTGGTGGATTATCAACTGCACTAAGGCTCACTACATTGGGTTTTGAGGTGGAAATGGTTGAGAAGTTTCATCAACCCGGTGGCCGTTTGAATAAGCTGCAACACAGTGGCTATACATGGGATATGGCCCCAACCTTTTTCTCCATGAGTTACGAGTTCAAAGAGCTAATTGATTTCTGTGGCATAGATAAGCCATTCGAGTTTTATGAACTCGACCCGCTTTACAAGGTCAACTTCAGCAATTCAAAAAGATATTTTACCATACATAAGGACGTCGATAAGCTTGCGCAAGAGTTCGAAGGCATTGAGGATGAATTTGCCGAGAAGATGTACCGATACCTGGAAAAAACAGGCAAACTTTTCCATGATGTGGAAAACCGAATTATTCGGCGCAACTTCAACAGCCTGCTTTCCTACGCATTGGGATTGGCCTCAGTGCCCTGGGGTCATGCCCCGTTGATGGTTAAAACGATGTGGGATGAGCTTAACCGAAGGTTTACCAGCTACGAGGTTAAGGTGATATTCTCGCTAGTAGCATTCTTTTTAGGAGCCACTCCGTTCGATACACCTGCAGTTTACTCCTTACTAACCTACACAGAACTCAAACATGATGGCTACCACAACGTGCGTGGCGGTATGTATAGTATTGTTGATGGCATGGTTGACATTCTCTCAATGCGTGGGGTAAAATTCCATTACAACACTGAGATTGTTGATGTTAAATTCCACAATGGACAGGTAACCGATGTGATAGACCAAAACGGAAACCTTTGGAGTGCCGACATCTTTGTTATAAATGCCGATGCAGCCTGGTTTAGAGGCGCTATTCTTAAACGCAAAGCTTTTAGCGAGCCTAAACTCGATAAAATGAAATGGACTCTTGCTCCATTTACAGTTTACTTAGGAGTAAAAGGAAAGATTGATGGTTTGAGTGTTCACAATTATTTTTTGGGGACTAACTTTAAGGAGTATAGTTCCAAAATCTTTAAGAATCAGGTAAGCCTTCAAAAACCCTACTACTACGTTAACGTTCCTTCCAGAGCCAACCCTGAATTTGCCCCACAAGGCAGCGAGAGCCTTTTCATACTTTGTCCTGTTCCCGATTTACGCTACAAACCCGATTGGACCGATAGCCATGAGCTGGCCGATAATATTATAGCCGACCTTTCGGAGAGGGTCGATTACGACATTGCCAGTAACCTCGACACCCATATAATTTACAACCCTACCCACTGGCAAAAAATGTTTAACCTGTACAAGGGCAGTGGGCTTGGTCTTGCCCACGACTTGAATCAGATAGCCTACATGCGCCCCCATAACACCGACGAGAAATTTAAAAATCTGTTTTATGTGGGATCGAGCACTATTCCAGGAACGGGCTTGCCAATGGCTGTTGTAAGTTCAAAGTTAACCACCGAGCAAATTGTAAAACGATATGATAAGCGATAGAATCGAACTTTATAATAATGTATGCATGGAGTGTAGCAGGATTACAACTAACCGCTACAGCACAAGTTTTTCTTTAGGAACACGCCTTTTCGATAAGCCTACCCGCGATGCCATTTATGCCATTTACGGGTTTGTGCGCTTTGCCGATGAAATTGTGGACTCATTTCATCAATTCAATAAGCCTGAGCTACTTGCCCGATTTAAAACAGATACCTATAAAGCCATTGAAGAGGGTATCTCCCTGAATCCAATACTGCAAAGCTTTCAGCTTGTGGCTAACCAGTACAACATCGATAGGCACCTAATAGATGCCTTTCTGCATAGCATGGAAATGGACCTTGACCCAACAACATACGATAAGGATAAGATAGGCGAATACATTTACGGTTCGGCCGAAGTGGTTGGACTAATGTGTCTCAAAGTTTTTTGCCGAGGCAATCAGGTTATGTATGAAAAACTTTACCAACCAGCACGAAGGCTGGGGACAGCATTCCAAAAAATTAACTTTTTACGTGATATAAGTGAGGACTTCTACGATCTGGGCAGGGTTTACTTTCCGAATGTCGATTTCAACAACTTTACTCTGGAACAAAAACTACAAATTGAAGCCGATATCCAATCGGATTTTGATGCTGCACTTGAAGGCATTAAAATGTTGGAGGACAAATATAAACTGGGAGTTTTTGTAGCTTACCGTTACTACCTATCGCTTTTTAGTAAGATAAAACAAATTTCTCCACCCAAACTCCTTGGTAAACGCTACCGAATAAGCAACACAAAAAAAATGTTGCTGATGGCAAGCAGCTGGGCCAGAGTAAAAATTGGTTTGATATAAGGTGTTAAAATCAAAGAAATTGAATAAAAGCCCTGCTTTTTGCAGGGCTTAATACTTTTACTCAGTAACATCAATCTTTTGAGTAACCATTTCCGATTGCTCTCCATCGGCAGTCATTATAAAAATACCATAGGTATTTAAACCTTTTGCGGTGATGAATCCACAAACTCATTAATATCCGGTTTAAGGCCTTTCAGCTCAATAAAATCGTTATTGTTGGTTTTTCTGTAAAACACAAACCAGTAACCACTTGACTGGTTTTCAGTGTATTGCTAATTTAGCGTTACCGAATTACTTTTCCTATTATACTTGGCAGTAAACTGCTTAACCGATTCACGTTTACTGGTGTAGTATGGCCGTGCCGATATGGAACTGGCCATTTTGGAAATATTCCCGGAACTATCGACACTTACCAGCGAGTAGTAGTAGGTTGTTTTGGGAACAACCTTCAATTCGACATATTTCCCAACGCCTGGTTTCAAGCTATCGATCACAAACCATTGCGAATCGCTTTCGGTTCGACGCAGAATACGTTGTATCGCCACATCGGAGCTTGGGCTGCAATGCCAATTGAGGGTTACCGACTTTTCGGGAACTAAAAAATCGTAGATAACAGCCGGGGCGGGCGAATTAGAATCGGGACGGCACAACCTTAGAATTGGCTACTGTACCGAATACTGATAACGGCTATTAACTGCTGATACCCGATAGTATATATTCTGCGACAAGGTATTGAGCGAAATGGAATCGAAAAACATTGTGTCGGGATGAATATGTCCAGAAACAGCAATGAACTCACGCGAAGGATCGTTTGCCCTGTACACTCTATATCCAATAATATTTTTCACTATCAACCGACAAAACTCAATAATTGTCGGTTTTGTTTTTATATTATTCATATTCAATGATTTACAAATCAGTTTTTCGTTTTAATAAAACCTACCCCCCTCAAAAGAGGGACATTTGTATGG